>Ga0172380_10003332_pt1 | contig 22275 bp, 24 predicted proteins | sample Leawe162metaG_FD_119747 | JGI IMG/M metagenome (GOLD analysis project Ga0172380, IMG submission 119747) | Leachate microbial communities from a municipal landfill in Southern Ontario, Canada - Leachate well 162 metaG | ecosystem: Engineered > Solid waste > Landfill > Unclassified | place...
CGAGCGCAAGATCAAGCGCGGCGACCTCGGCGGGGAGCTCGTGGTGCAGCTCGTCGAGAACCCGGACATCAGCAAGACCGTCGAGGGCAGCTTCGTGAAGGTGGTGTTCGCCGCCGAGACGAACGACCTCATCGACAACGCGACGAAGAAGCTGCAGGCCAAGAACGCCGCGCTGATCGTCGCGAACGACGTCTCCGCCACTGACGCCGGCTTCGGCGTGGACGACAACCGCGTCACGATCCTCGACGCCGAGGGTGGGCGCGAGGATCTGCCGCTCATGACGAAGTACGAGGTCGCCACGCGCATCCTCGAGCGCGTCGCCGACGTGCTCGTCCGCCGGGGCTAGGCGCCCAGCAGCTCGCTAGCCCCGCGCGCGGCCCAGCACCCAGTGCACCAGCGGACGCACCGGGCGACCGGTGTTCCCCTTCACCAGCACGCCGCTGTCGCTCGTCGCGTCCATCACGGCGGCGATGTCCAGGTGCACCCACGGCGTGTCGTGCGCGAACAGCTCCAGGAACTTCGCGGCGGTGATCGAGCCGGCGGGCGCGCCACCGGTGTTCTTCACGTCCGCCACGTCCGACTTGATGAGGTCGAAGTACTCGCGGTCCATCGGCATCCGCCAGAGCCGCTCGCCGGCCGCCGAGGCGGCGCGCTCCACCTCCTGGTAGAGGCGGTCGTTGTTCGCGAACGTGCCGATGCGCACCGCGCCCAGCGCGACGTTCATCGCGCCGGTCAGCGTGGCGACATCGATGATCGCCGCCGCGTGCTCGGCCCTTGCGTAGCCGATGCCGTCCGCGAGGACGAGACGGCCCTCGGCGTCGGTGTTCAGCACCTCGATCGACTGGCCATCCATCGCGTAGACCACGTCGCCCGGCTTCGTCGCGGAGCCGCTCGGCATGTTCTCGGTGCACGGCGCGATCGCCAGCACGTTCACGGCGGGCTCCAGCGCGGCGATCGCCTGCATCGAGGCGATGACCGCGGCGGCGCCGGTCATGTCGCCCTTCATCCGCTCCATGCCCGCGCCCGGCTTCAGCGAGATGCCGCCGGTGTCGAAGGTGATGCCCTTCCCGACCAGCGCCAGCGGGCGGGCCCGGCCCGCGCCCCGGTAGCGCAGCACGATGAACTTCGGCGGCTGCACGGAGCCGTTCGCGACCGAGAGGTAGGAGCCCATCCCCAGCCGCTCCGCCTCGGCGCGCTCGAGCACGGTGCATTCGAGGCCGGAGGCGTCGGCGACCGCCTGCGCGCGCTCCGCCATCACCGAGGGTGTCATGAGGTTCGCCGGCTCGTTGCCGAGGTCGCGCGCCAGGTTCTGTGCCTCGGCGAGCACGCGCCCGACCTCGGCGCCCGCGCGCACGGCGGCGAGCTTCCCGCCCGCCGACTCCACCAGCGTGACGGAGGCGACGGCGCCGCGCGGGCGATCCTCGGCGCGGGTGTGGTGGCGGTCGAAGCGGTAGAGGCCGAGCACGAAGCCCTCGGCGAACGCGCGGCCGGCGGCCTCCGGGTCGAGGTGGTCGGTGGCCGCCTGCGTGGAGACCGCGACGCGCCCCGCGTCCATGCCGCGCAGCGCGCGGCCCAGGTTGCCCGCGCGGGTGCGCAGCGCGTCCTCGGTGCGCGCCGACTCGCCGCCGATGCCGTGGATGACGACGCGGGAGGCGGCGATCGGCTCGCGTCCCGGGAGCGAGTGCACCTCGCCCGCGCGGCCCTTGAGGAGGCCGCTGCGCAGCATCTCGGTGACGAGGCCGCCGAGCGCCTGGTCGACCTGGGCGGCGGCCCCGGTCAGGCGGCGCTGCCCCTCGGCCACCTCGATGACGATCGTGTCGACCTGCTGCGTGGTCAGCGGGCCCCCGGTGACGGTCAGTTCCATCGAATGCGCTCCATCCCTCGTCACGAGGCGATAACGGCGCAAGGTGGCCGCGAGCGGGAGCATAGGGAGGCGATGCGCAGCGCGGCAACCGCCGCCCGGTTCCACGCTGGCCGGGTCACGGGCGGGTCGTACAATCGAGGCATGGCACCAAACCACCCCGTGGTCCGGGCACGCCGGCGGGCGGCGCATGTCGCGCTGCACCTGATCCCCGCCGAGCACCGCTCGGCGGCGCGGGCCGACGTCGCCGAGCTGGGGCTGGCCGTCTTCGGCTTCCTCGCCTACTTCCTCGTGCGCGGCGCCGTCGTGAGCCGCGAGGCCGATGCGCTGGGCCACGCGCTGCGGATCATCGCCTTTGAGTCGTCGCTTGGCATTTTCATCGAGCCGGAGGTGCAGCGCTGGGTGCTCTCATCGGAATGGCTCTGGCGCACGTTCAACTTCGTCTACTTCTGGTTCGACTTCCCGCTGATCGTGACCGTCGGGCTGATCCTGTTCTGGCGGAAGCGCACGGAGTACATGCTGCTCCGTGACTCGCTGCTGGTATCGGGCGGGCTGGCGCTGCTGGTCTACTTCACGTTCCCGGTCGCGCCGCCTCGGTTCCTGCCGCAGTACGGCTTCATCGACACGCTCGCGACGTTCTCCAACCTCTCCTATCAGGCGCAGTCGATGCGGCCCTTCGTGAATCCGTACGCCGCCGTACCGTCACTGCACGTCGGCTGGGCGCTGCTGCTGGTCGTCTCGACCTTCCGCGCGACGCCCCGGTGGTACTGGCGGGCCGCCGTGACCGTGATCTTTGTGCTGCAGATCGTGGCGGTGATCGGCACCGGCAACCACTTCATCGTCGATGGCGTGGTCGGGCTCGCGGTCTGCATGCTGGGGCTCTGGCTCACCTACCGGCTGCACGGCGTCGGCTACCCGGCGCTCCGTCGCCGCCTGGGTGGGTGGGCCCGCCACCCGGAGGCGCGGAGCGACCGGCGCGCGATGAGCGGGCGCACCCGCTAGTTCGTCACCCCTCGCGGTACCAGGCGACGCCGACCATCCCCGGCCCCAGGCGGGTCGCGGCGTGGCGGGTGAGCGGCGCGACCACCACCTCGGCGGGATCGAGGCGGCGGCGGGCCCACTCCGCCAGCGCGCCTGCCGCGGCGGCGGCCCCGGCGTGGTGCACGGCGACGTGCAGCGGGCCCTCGCCCTCCCGCACCCCTGCGCCGAGCAGGTCGCGCAGCGCGGCCAGCCCCACCTCGCGCTTCGGCACCAGTTCCACGACGTCGACCGCCTCCCCCGCCAGCGAGACGAGGGCCCGGGCGCGGGCGATCTGGCCGGGCAGGACGTCACCCGGCAGGCCGGCGAACTGTGGGTGTTCCAGCAGCGCCAGTACCCGCACCCGGCCGCGCACCGCCTCGGCAGCCTCAATGGCGGCCTCGAGGTCGTCGCCGACACGGGCGGCGGCGATCGCCTGCCAGCCGCACCCCATGAGCGTGGCGGTCGAGTCGACCAGCCGCAGGTCGCGGCGGATCGGCGACATCCGCGCCACCGCCTCGACGGCGTCGCGGATTGCGGGAGAGCCACCGTACCCGTCCCCCGCGCCGAGGTAGAGGATCGCGGGATGCAGGCTGGTGGCACGCGCCAGCGCGTGGATCGCCCCGGCGGCCTCGGCGGGGGCGGCGTCGCGGCGGAGGTGCTGCGGCGGCTCATCCTCATCGAAGGCCGGCGCGTCCAGCGGGGCGGTGAGGATGCCCAGCTCATCGAGCAGGGGCTGGGGGATGCAGGCGTCCGCGTCCGTGATGATGCCGAAGCGACCCATGGGCCTCGCTGTCTCCTTGTTCGTGGCCGGATTGCCTCCGACCGGGCGGCTATGCTAGCGTACCCGCACGGTCTCCACCGCGAGAGGCCAAGTGCGCCGTGTGAGCACGCAGTGCTGGCGCCAGTGTCATGGGAAACAAGCAGTTCGAATCAGCAGCCGGAGCGCGGCCGGCACGACGTTGTGAGCCAATGCAGACGACTGACCAGAAGACCGCCATCATCAAGGACTTCGAGCGATTCCCGGGTGACACCGGTTCGCCGGAGGTGCAGGTCGCGCTCCTCACGGATCGCATCCGCACGCTGACCGACCACCTGCGCCAGCACCGCCACGACTTCGACACCCGTCGTGGCCTGCTCATGCTCGTCGGCCAGCGCCGGCGCCAGCTGCGCTACCTGAGCAACACCGATGTTGATCGGTATCACACGCTCCTGAGCCGCCTCGGCCTGCGCCGCTAGGCGTCCGAGGCTGGTTCGCGGCGGCCGGAGGATGGCCGCCGCCTGGCACCCTTGCCCCTGGGACATGGGGATTCGGCCAGGTGGCCGAGGAGCTGCGTTGCAGGCTCTGTGCCAGAACTCCAGAACCGAGGATCCCATCTCGATCCCGTACACCACCTCGCAGCTTCCCGTCCCGATCCATCGGCGGCTTGCTGCTGCATGTCTCCGTTGAGGAAGGGCTGAACTTGTCACACGAACCCCGCACATTCACGGCTACGATCGGCGACCGCACGCTGGAGGTCGGGACCGGCCTCCTCGCCCAGCTCGCTGACGGCTCCTGCACCATCCGCTTCGGCGACACAATGCTCCTGGCGACCGTCTGCGACGGCGAGCCCCGGCCCGGCATCGACTTCTTCCCGCTGACGGTCGACTACGAAGAGCGCATGTACGCGATCGGCAAGATCCCGGGCTCGTTCTTCCGCCGCGAGGGTCGCCCGGGTGGCGAGGCCACGCTGGCCGCGCGCATGACCGACCGCCCGATCCGCCCGCTCTTCCCGAAGGGATACCGCCGCGAGGTGCAGGTCGTCCTGACCCTGCTCTCCTCCGACCGCCAGAACCCGGGCGACGTGTGGGGCACCACCGCCGCCTCGATCGTGCTGGGCATGTCGAAGATCCCGTTCAATGGCCCCGTCTCCTCCGTGCGCGTCGCGCGCGTCGAGGGTGAGCTGGTCGCCTTCCCGACCTACGAGCAGATCGCCGCCGCCGACCTCGACCTCACCGTCGCGGGCACGGAGGCCTCGGTCGTCATGATCGAGGCGGGCGCGAGCGGCGTGCCGGAGGCCGATGTCCTGGAGGCGATCAACTTCGCCAACGGCGTCATCCAGCAGCTCAACGCCCTGCAGCGCGAGATCACCTCGGCGCTCGGCGTCGAGAAGCTGACCTACGAGGCGCCCGTGGGCGTCGACGCGGCGCTGCAGGCGAAGGTCTCGGCGCTCCTGGCCACCCGCGAGCAGCAGATGCTGGACGCGGTGCGCTCCGAGGGCTCGCGCGGCATCGACACGCTGACCCGCGAGCTGCTTGCGGTCATCGAGCCGAACGCGGACGGCGCCATGCCGACCTCGAAGGATGTCCAGGGCGCGATCGACGCGCACATCAAGCCGTTCGTGCGCCAGCGCATCCTGGAGAAGAACCTCCGCCCCGACGACCGCGCCAACGACGAGATTCGTCCGCTGTCCGCCGCGGTTGGCCTGCTCCCGCGCGCCCACGGCACCGGCCTGTTCCAGCGCGGCCAGACGCAGGTCCTGAGCGTCGCCACGCTGGGCCCCCTGGCCGACCGCCAGCGCCTGGACAACATCTCCCCGCAGCAGTTCAAGCGGTGGATGCACCACTATAACTTCCCGCCCTTCTCCGTCGGCGAGGCGCGTCCGCTCCGCGGCGCCGGTCGCCGCGAGATCGGGCACGGCATGCTGGGTGAGCGGGCGATCGAGCCCGTCCTCCCGAGCGTCGAGGACTTCCCGTACACCCTGCGCTGCGTCTCCGACGTGATGTCGTCCAACGGTTCGACGTCGATGGCGTCGGTCTGTGGCTCGATCCTCGCGCTCATGGACGCGGGTGTGCCGATCACGGCCCCCGTCGCCGGTGTCGCGATGGGCCTCATCTCCGACGCGACCGTTGAGAACTACCGCGTGCTCACCGACATCGCGGGCATCGAGGACGCGTTCGGCGACATGGACTTCAAGGTCGCCGGCACCGAGGAGGGCATCACCGCCCTCCAGATGGACATCAAGCTGCAGCGCCTCCCCGCCGGCCTCCTGGAGGCCGCGCTGGAGCAGGCCCGGCAGGCGCGCCTGAAGATCCTCGACGTGATGCTCGCGACGCTGTCCGAGCCGCGTGACGAGCTCTCGCCGTACGCCCCGCGCACCGAGGTCATCAAGATCGACCGCGAGAAGATCGGTGCGGTCATCGGCCCAGGCGGCCGCGTGATCCGCGGCATGGTCGAGGCGACCGGCGCGACCATCGATGTCGAGGACGACGGCACCGTGCGTGTCGGCGGCTCCGACCCGGAGGGCGTGCGCCGCGCCATCGACATGATTCGCGGCCTCACCAAGGAGGTCGAGATCGGCGAGGTCTACGACGGCCGCGTCACGCGCATCATGACCTTCGGTGCCTTCGTCGAGATCCTTCCCGGCAAGGAAGGTCTCGTCCACATCTCCGAGCTGTCTGAGGAGCGCGTGAACCGCGTCGAAGACGTGGTGAACCTGGGCGACGAGGTGAAGGTCGTGGTCGTCGAGATCGACAACCTCGGCCGCATCAACCTCTCGCGCCGCGCCCTGCTCGACGGCAGCGAGGGTGCGGACGGCCGCGTCGGCATGGCCGAGCGCGACCCGGACGAGGAGCTCTACGACGAGGACGAGATTCCGCGGCGCCCGGCGCCCGGTGACGCGCCCCGCTCCGCCTTCGGTGGCACCCGCCCGGCGGGCGGCGGCCAGCGCGGCGGTGGTCGCCCCGGCGGCTTCGGCGGCGGTGGCAACCGTGGCGGTGGCGGCGGTGGTCGCCCGGGCGGCGGCGGCGGTCGTCCCTCCGGTGGTGGCGGTGGTCGCCCGGCCGGTGGCGGCGGCGGTCGTCCCAGTGGCGGTGGCGGTGGTGGTGGCTTCGGCTCCGGTGGCGGCTACGGCGGCAACCGTGGGCGTGGCCCGGCCGAGGGTGGTGGGAGCGCCGGCGGCAACGCTGGTGGCGGTGGTGGCGGCGATGACCGCGGCCCGGCACCGCGTCCCCCCGCAGGCGGTCGCCGCTGGTAAGGGCCGCAGGCCCCGCTCGCCCAGTGTGGCGAGGCAGGGTCGAGGTCACTCGACGGATTCGATGCACGTACACTGCGCCCCGGGCAACCGGGGCGTAGTCGTGTCCCCACGCTGACTGTCCGAGGACGGAGTTCGCGATGATCCGAGTAGCGGTATGCGGCGTCGGCCAGATGGGCCGCACGGTGATCGAGGCGGTTGAGGCTGCCGAGGACATGCAGATCGTGGGCACGCTGAGCCCGCGCGGGAACGCCTCGGATCACCGCTCCACCAGCGGGACGGTCTACGGCACCCATGCCGACCCGGCGGAGCTGTTCGCCGCCACGCACCCCGACGTCGTCATCGACTTCACGAACGCGGCGTACACGCCTCGGCTGCTGGATGCCGCGTTCGCGGCGGGCGTCCGGCCGGTGATCGGCACCAGCGGCATCCAGGGTGCGCTGCTCGAGCAGCTGCGCGACGGCTGCGCGACGCACCACCTCGGCGGCGTGCTGGCGCCGAACTTCGCGCTCGGCGCGGTTGTGCTCATGCACTTCGCGCAGCAGGCGGCGAAGCTCTTCGACACCGCCGAGGTGATCGAGCTGCACCATGACCGCAAGGTCGACTCGCCCTCCGGCACCGCGCTCGCCACCGCCCGCCTCATGCGCGAGGCGCGCGGCAGCGACTTCCGCTACCGGACCTCCGACCTGGAGCACATCCCCGGCGCGCGCGGCGCGGTCGAGGGTGGCATCGGCCTCCACTCCGTGCGGCTGCCCGGCTACGTCGCCTCGCAGGAGGTGATCCTCGGCGCGATGGGCCAGACGCTGACGCTGCGCCACGACACCGTGAGTCGCGAGTGCTACATGCCCGGCGTGCTGCTGGCGACGCGCGCCGTCATGGAGCGCGAGGGACTGGTCGAGGGCCTCGATGCGCTGATGGGGCTGACCTAGCCGCCGAGGCGTCGCCCGCACGTTGCAGTTTCCTCGCGGGGCTGGCGCACGGCCTCGCAGCGGCGTGAAGATCGGATGGTCACACCGCATACCATCGATCGCCGCCGTCGAGGAGTTGCCATGCTGTCGTTTGTGATCGCCGTGGGCCTGCCCGCTGCCCTGCTCACCCTGCTGCTGGGCGCGCTGCTCTGGGTGCGCCTCGACACCGTGTGGCGGGATGAGCGGCTGTCGCACTGGCTCCAGCTGGCCGCGATCGCGGGCGTCGCGGGCGTGCTCGCGTGTGGCCTGTACGCGCTCGACCCCGCCGGGCAGCCGGTGCAGCCTGCGTTCGCGACCGCCGTTGTCGGTTCGCTCGCCTGGTGGGCGCGCCTGCGCGGCTGGCAGCGGAACGAGGTCGCGTGACGAGCGCCGAGGGCGGCGCGCCGGACGCCGAGCTCGTCGAGCGCTTCAACCGCCGCCTCGCGGAGCTGTTCTCGACTGCGCGCAACTTCATGCCCACGCTCGCCGTCCGCAACCTGCCGGAGCTGGGGCCGGAGGACGGGCTGCCGCTCGCCCGCCACACCCTCGCGACCCCCGCCGCCTCACCCTCGTTCGAGGAGCTGTGGGCCGCGAACTGCCTGGAGTTCACGGTCGAGTGGCTGGTCACGCAGCCGCAGTACAAGCGGCTGTTCACCGCCACGGAGATCGACATCGCTCGCCGCCGCGTCGGCCTGGAGCCGCTCTACCGCGACCCTGCCGAGTACGTCGCGGAGGACGAGGAGCGCCTGCGTCGCCGCCTGCTCGACCTCTGCGACCGCTCGACGCGCGAGCTGCGCTACGACCCTCGGCACTTCCGCGCGCTGGTCGAGGCGCGTGGCGGCGCGGAGGCGGTGCGCGCCGTGCTCGCGGAGCCCGCGCTGCTCGGCGCGCTCGGCGAGCTGGTCGAGGCCGGGCGCCACGACCTGAGCGTGGAGGCCGCCGCCCTCGACCCGGTCTTCGAGCGCCTCTTCACCGCCGAGGAGCTGGCCACCGCCCGCGCGCGCCTCGGGCGATAGCCGCGGGATCGGGGCGTTCCCGCTGGCCATGAGGCGCGCGATGTGTATCATGTGCGCCTATGCAGCGCACATACCTCGCGCCGACTACCGACCACGAAGAAGCAGCGCTAACACGCGTCCCTGCTGCGAGGGTCCCTGCCCTCGAACACGGCAGGGACGAGCAGGAGGGTCACGCCAATGTCAAAGTCACAGTTGAACGTCGCAGTCATCGGCGCCACGGGCGCCGTCGGTGACGTCTTCCTGCGCGTTGCCGCAGAGCGGAACTTCCCCTTCGCCAGCCTGAAGCTGCTCGCCACCGCGCGCTCCGCCGGCAAGGTGCTGCGCTACAAGGACCAGGACATCGTTGTCGAAGAGACGACCGAGGCGGCGCTGGCCGGCGCGGACCTCGTGTTCTGCTCGGCGACCTCGGCGGCCTCCCGCCAGTACGCGCCGATCATCACGAAGGCCGGTGGCGTCATGATCGATGACGGCTCGGCCTTCCGCATGCAGGCGAACGTGCCCCTCGTCATCCCCGAGGTGAACGCGGAGGACATCGACTGGCACGAGGGCATCCTCTCGATCCCCAACTGCACCACGACCCCCCTCGCGATGGCGCTGAACGCGATGCGCCAGGTGGCGCCGCTGCGCCGCGTGACGGTCGCGACGTACCAGGCGACCTCCGGCACCGGCGCCGCCGCCGTCGAGGAGCTGAAGTCGCAGCTGCGCGCGTTCGGCCTCGGCGAGCCGATCCCGGCGCCCCAGGTCTACCCGCACCAGATCGCGATGAACGTGCTCCCGCAGGTCGACGTCTTCGGTGAGGACGGCTACACCGCCGAGGAGGCGAAGATGCGCAACGAGACGCGCAAGATCCTCCACCTCGACGGCCTGCCGTTCTCGGCCACGTGCGTGCGCGTCCCCACCATCCTCGGTCACGCCGAGGCGGTGCACGCGGAGTTCGAGCGCGACGCGCCCCTGGACGACATCCGCGAGGCGCTGAGCAAGCAACCCGGCCTCGTCGTGATGGACGACCCCGCGAACAGCGTCTACCCGATGCCGCTGAACACGGCGGGCGATGACCGCGCCTTCGTCGGCCGCCTCCGCAAGGACGACAGCACCGACCACGGCATCGCGTTCTGGGTCGTGACCGACAACCTGCGCAAGGGCGCCGCCACCAACGCGATCCAGATCGCCGAGGAGCTGATGCGCCGCGGCAAGATCTGAGCGCCAGCGCTCCCTTTCCTCCTGACGCGGTTCGACGCGTCGGTCGAGGTTGAAGGGTCTGGCGAAGGTCAGAGACGGCTTATCGAGGCGGTGCGGGCGGAGTATCCTGCCCCGCACCACCTCCGAGGATGGGCAAGTGCGCCGAGGCTCGGCGCGGACGATGGAGATCTCGATGGCGAAGGACGCGAACTTCGGGCGGGTGCTGACCGCGATGGTGACCCCGTTCGCACCGGACGGCTCGGTCGACTACGAGCAGGCCGGCACCCTCGCGAAGCTGCTGCTCGCCTCGGGCTCCGACGGCCTCGTGCTCACCGGCACGACCGGTGAGACGCCGACCCTCAGCATCGAGGAGCAGGTCGAGGTGTGGCGCGCGGTGCGTCGCGCGGTCGGCCCGGACGCCACCGTCATCGGCGGCGCCTCGACCAACTCGACCTCGGAGTCGCTGGAGATGGTGCGCGAGGGTGTGAGCGCCGGGATGACCGGCCTCATGTTCACCGTGCCCTACTACAACAAGCCGCCGCAGGAGGGCCTGTACCGCCACTTCAGCGTGCTGGCCGAGGCGACCCCGCTGCCCTGCATCCTCTACAACATCCCCGGTCGCACCTCGCTCAACATGACCGCGGAGACCTCGCTGCGGCTGGCCAACGACGTGCCGAACATCGTCGGCATCAAGGAGGCCGCCGGGAACATGGAGCAGGCGAAGGCGATCTGCGACGCGGCACCCGAGGGCTTCCGGCTCTGGTCCGGCGACGACGCGCTGACGCTCGACATCCTCGACCAGGGCGGGTGGGGCATCGTCTCTGTCGCGAGCCACCTGGTCGGCGCGCAGATCGGCGAGATGATCGCGACCTACGTGCGCGGCGACGTCGCCGGTGCGCGCGCGATCGAGGCGCGCCTGATGCCGCTGTTCAACATCCTGTTCATCGAGACGAACCCGATCCCGGTGAAGTACGCACTGAACCACGTCGACATCAACGTCGGTAGCCTCCGCCTCCCGATGATCGAGGCGTCCGCCGACGCCCGCGCCCGCATCGACGCGGAGCTCGCGAAGCACAGCCTCGACGTGCTGACGGTACGGGTCTAGGTATGCCGGACTCCGGCCCCGAATGGGAAGTTGGCCTTCCCGATCTGCGCCAGTTCTTCGCAAACTTCACGATGGCGGAGCTGGTGCTACACGTTCTCGTCCGAGAGATGTCGGGACTGAGTGTCGAAGCCGCGGGGGACAAATTCAGTGAACATAGCGTTGGCAGGATGATCAAGACCGCCTGCGATCTAGCCAAGTCGGAGCGAGATCCCACCCGCCGAGCAGAGATTGAGGAAGTTCTCCATGAGTTCGGCAAGGTCAAGGATTTCAGGGACGAGATCGCTCACGGTTTGATTCTCGGCAATCGGCTCGTTCGGTCGCGGAAGTTCATAAGAGCCCTCGGAGCGGGTACCGAGGCTGAGAGTACCGAAGTGCCGACGGATATCGCGATCGCGAACCAGTCAGTGCAGATTGACTGGTTGATCGAACGAATGATGCGTCTGGCGGGCTTCGACTAACCCCTCGACGCCACCCAGGACGCCCAGCGCTCCCTGAGGCGACGACGCGCGCGTGCGTAGGCGTAGTGGTCGCCGTAGTAGCCGCCGAGGATCGCCGCCAGCGTGCGGCCTCCGATCAGCAGCACCAGCGTGAACACGATCGTCGCCACGATCAGGTTGCCGCTCTCCGGCCGCAGGTACGGCACGCCGAGGATCAGCGCCAGCGCCGCCGCGATCGCGATGATGAACCCCGCGTACGCGAACGAGTTCACGATCGTCGACTCTGTCTGCCGCTGCTCGCGGAGCATCGCGATGATCTCGCTCGGGATCTCCTCGACGGGGGGCAGGGCGCTGTCGGTGAGCGTGCCGCAGTGCGGGCACTTCGCGGTGTCGGGTGACAGTGGCGTGTAGCAGTTGCCGCAGAAGCGCCCGTGGTTCGGCACCGTGCCGCGCGTGTACGCGACGATGTGCTCCTCCAGCGTCTCGCTGTAGAGCGGGCAGTCGTCGTCGGGGCGGTAGCGCTGCTCCTGGCTCACGCGGCCACCCCTCGCAACTCGGCAGCGAGGTCGGCGAGCACCGCGCGCATCTGCGGGCGCAGCCCCGCCGCAAGCCCGGACGTCGATGGCATCACCCACACCTCGCTGTCCCTACCTCCTCGGGTGGGGATCGAGGCGGACTGCCGCCCCCACGCCTTCGCGGCGCGCACGCCGGGAAAGCACGTGTCGAACGCGCGCGCGGAGGTGAAGCAGACGATGCGTGGCCGCGCGTACCCGATGCGCCCGCGGAACCCCGCGAGCGAGTCGCGCAGCTCCGCATCCGTGATCTGCGTGCTGTCCGTCACAACGCGCTTCACGACATCGGTGAAGCCGATGCCCGCCTCCTCGGCGAGTGCGCGGTCGTCCTCGCACGTCACGGCGCGGGCGACGAGGCCGCTCGCGGACAGCGCGGGCCAGAAGCCGTTGCCGGGGTGTGCGTAGTAGTGGCCGCGGCGCGCCGACTCCTCCCCGGGGTTGATGCCCACGAAGACGAGATCGAGGCCGGGGCGAAGCAGGTCAGGCAGCGTGCGCACGGCCACCTCGATGTCCCTACGGGACGATCGGCATGCACGAGTACTCGTGGTTGCCCAGCGCGGCGCCCATGAACAGCACCGCGACCGAGAGGACGAGGATGAACATGGAGAACATCAGCGAGTTGCGGCGCGCCTGCTCCAGCTGCCCCGGCTCCACTTCGCCACGCTCGACCGCCTCGGACATCAGGCGCATGCGACGGCCGAAGATGATGCCGTGCAGCATGATCGAGGTGAGCAGCACCAGGAACGCCAGCATCTTCACGCTGAACAGGACGCCGAAGCGGTAGTCCATCATCTGGTCGCGCACGTCCGGGCAGACGACCGCACTCAGCTGGTACAGGCCGGTCAGCACCAGCCCGCCGATTGCGATGCTCGCGAGCCACGCGAAGCGTCGCGTCACCACGCGCGTCACCTCGCGGCGCAGCTGCTCGCTGGGGATGAGCCAGGTCGCGGGGATCACCGCGAGGAACAGCAGCACCTGCGGCCCGACCAGCATCGAGGCGAACAGCACGTGCAGTCCCAGGACGATCGAGTTCACTCGTGGTGCCCCTCGGATGCGTGCGGACGCGCTAGAGCGTGCCGCCGAAGATGTTGCGCGTGACGATCGCCTGGTCGCGCTCCGGGCCGACCGAGATCATGTCGACCGGCACGCCCAGCAGCGACTCGATGCGGTGCACGTAGTCGCGCGCCTCCTTCGGCAGATCGCCGAAGGCGCGCACGTCGCTGATCTCCTGCTTCCAGCCGGGCAGCTCCTCGTAGACGGGAGTGACGCGGACGGAGGCGGCGAGCGACGGCGGCAGCGCGCTCAGGCGCTGGCCATCGAGCTCGTACGCGGTGCAGATCTTGATGCGGTCGAACTGCGCGAGCACATCGAGGCGCGTGAGCGCCACCGAGCTCAGCCCGTTCAGCCGCGCCGTCGTGCGCGCCAGCACGCCATCGAACCACCCGCAGCGGCGAGGCCGCCCGGTGGTCGTGCCGAACTCGGCGGTGCCCTGGCTCAGACCGTGGTTGCGGAGGGCGTCGCCGTCCTCGTCGAACAGCTCGGTCGGCATCGGGCCGTTGCCGACGCGCGTCTGGTACGCCTTGTACACGCCGACCACGCGCTGGATCGCCGTCGGCCCCAGGCCGATGCCGATGCATGCACCCGCCGCCACCGACGACGGCACCGAGGACGTGACGTACGGATACGTCCCGCTGTCGAGGTCGAGCAGCGTCCCCTGCGCACCTTCGAGCAGGATCTGCTCGCCGCGCTCGTGGGCGTCCTGGACGACCTCGGCGGTGTTCGTCACGTACTCACGCAGCCGCTCACCGAAGTCGCGGTACTGCGCGTAGATCTCGTCGTAGCTCAGGGCGTCGCCGCCGTAGAGCTGCGTGATGACCTTGTTCTTGTAGTCCAGGATGAGCCGCAGCTTGGCCGCGAACTCCTCCGGGTTGAGCAGGTCGCCGGTGCGGATGCCCAGGCGTGCGGTCTTGTCGATGAACGCCGGGCCGGTGCCCGTGCCGGTCGTGCCGATCGCGTTCTCGCCGCGCATCGCCTCGTCCAGCTTGTCGATGACGACGTGCCACGGCATGACGACGTGCGCGCGGTCGCTGATGAGCAGCTGCGAGGTGTCGACGCCGCGCTCCTCCAGCATCGACAGCTCGCTGATGAGCGTGGTCGGCAGGATCGAGACACCGTTGCCGATGACGCAGGTCTTGTCGCCGTAGAAGATGCCGGCCGGCACCAGGTGGAGCGCGAAGCGACCGCGCTCGTTCACGATGGTGTGGCCCGCGTTGCTACCGGCCGAGTAGCGGCCGATCATGGAGCACTCGCGTGCGAAGAAGTCGACGACGCGGCCCTTGCCCTCGTCACCCCACTGACCGCCGATGATCACGGTTGCCGGCATAGCGCGCTCCGGCGCCTCGCGCCGGCTCCTTCCGCATCGGGACACTGGATGGCCATGGTCGGTGGCCCGCGAGATCATACCAGCAGCCCAGTGGCGGGGAAGGAGGCGGCGTGCGGCGATATTCGAGGCTGTTCGCGCTCGTGGTTGCCGGGAGTCTGACGCTCGCGTGCGGTGCCGTGCGCCCGCCGACCCGCTCCCCCCTCGCCGAGCCGACCGCCACCGCCACCGTCGTCGCCACGACGCTGCCCCCCGTCGTCACCTCGACCGCCGTCCCGCGTGGCGATGTGCCCCCGCTGCCCGCCGAGGTCGAGCCCGCCGCCGCCCGCGCCGCGGCGCTGCTCGCCGAGTGGCTGGCGCTGCCCGCACGCGAGCTCGCCGTGACCGCCGCCGAGGCGGTCGTCTGGCCCTCGAGCTGCCTCGGCGCGCCCCGTCCGGGCGAGGCGTGCGCGGACGTGCGGACGCCCGGCTTCCGCGTCGTCGCTCGCGACGGCCTCGGCGGCACGCACGCCGTCCACCTCGCCGCCGAGGGCGGCGCGGCGCGCTGGGCGGGCGCGGTGCAGGCGCGCGGCGTGCTCACCTCGCTCGACCGGGGGGCACAGCGCGCCGCCGTCACCATCGAGGGTCGCGCACTCATGCTCCGCCTCGTCCCCGGCACGCTCGTCGCCCCCGCCGTGCGCGCGGGCGCCGAGGTCGCTGTGGGCTACGACCTCGCCGGCATCGCGAGCGGGACGCCCGTCGCCGCGTGGCTCGTGTCCGCCCCGTGACCTCCTACCGTGCGCTCCCGCTCGACCCCCGCGTGCCGCATGTGTTCGAGGTGAAGCGCCACCTCGACGGCCGCGCCGGGCGCTTCGAGTGCGAGCTGGTCGCGCGGCTGCTCTCGGCGGTCGTCGTGCGCTTCCCGCTCGAGGCGGGCCACGGTCCGGTCGACTCCTACGGCGTGTTCTGGCCGCGCCGCTCCTACCTCGTCTACCACCTCGTGCCGCGTGACCCCGGCGCACCGGTGCGCACGCGGTTCGACGTGCTGCGCGACTGTCGCATCGACGCCGTCACCGAGGCGGGGGGCGAGCTGTCCTACCTCGACCTGGAGCTCGACCTCTGGGTCACTGACGGCGTGCCGCGCTGGGAGGACGAGGAGGACGTCGAGGCGGCGCGCGCCGCGGGCCTGCTCGACGCCGCCGACCTCGCCCGCATCGAGCGCACGCGCGACCTGCTCACCCGTCGCCACCGCGCCGTCATCGCCGAGGTGCGCGCGCTGCTCGGGAGCCTCGGCATCCGCGTCTAGGGGGTGCTCCCCGCCGGCCTCGTCCCGCTCGCCGAGGGGTAGGGTGACCTAGCGGACGCGCTCGCGGGCGGCGACGGCGTCGGCGCGCGTGATGACGCCGCGGGCGAGGCGCATCGTGCGGCGGTCGACGACCTGGCCGGCAGCGACACCGACCTCGGCGTCACGGGCGCGCAGCGCCTCCCACTCCGCGACGACCGCGCGTGCTGCGGCGACCGCTGCCTCGTCGGGGGCGAACAGGCGGTTGAAGCCCTGCGCCTCGGCCTCGGAGGCTACGACGACGCCCGCCGCGCCCAGCGCGTGCGCGCGGTTCGCGAGCGCCGCGCGCGTGGCGGCGTCGACGCCCGGCACGGCGAGCATCCACGCGATCCCCGCCGCCGAGGTGGTGACGGCGATCTCCGCCATCGCGTGCTCCAGCAGCGCGGTCGCGCCGGCCAGCGGCCCGCGTACCCCGAGCCGCGCGGCGAACGCGGGCGCGTGCAGCGAGACTGCCGAGTGCCGGTCGATGCTGTCGAGGATGCCCGGCAGCGCGCGCAGCCCGGCCGCGCTGTCGACCTCGGCGATCAGGCGCACCGTGCCGGGCTCGATGTTGCGGCGCATCTCCTGCTTGCGGATCGCGACATCCAGCTCGCGCGCGTCCTGCGGGCGCTCGCTGCCCGCGAGCACGACGGCGCTCAGCCCGGCGCGCACGACCGACATGATGTCGCCCTCGGTCTCCCCGGAGCGGGTGTCGGAGACGCGCACGTGTACCGGGCGGCCGGTGGCGGCGATCGCCAGCAGCGCGCGGTTCGCGGCGCGGCGAGCGTCTGCGCGCGCCTCGGCGGCGGCGGGCGAGGCGAGGTCGATGAGCACGGCGTCGGCGGCGGTCGCCTCGGCGGCGCCCAGCGCGTCGGCGTCGAGCGCATCGATGAGCAGGCTGGAGCGAAGCGTGAGCATCTAGACCGTCTCCTCTCCGCCGACCCGCATCCCGGTATCGACGTGTTCCAGGAACCGCTGCACCTCGTCGGTCCACGCATCGGGGCGCTGCGCCGAGGTGCCGTGGGTGCAGCCACGCAGGCAGACGATACGCCGTCGCGGCAGCCCCGCGGCGAGCGCCGGGATGCCCTCCGCGATGCGCACGTCGTGCTCACCGTAGATCACGAGCGTCGGCATCTGCAGCGTCGGCAGCACCGAGGTCAGGTCGGGCCGCTCGAGCATCGCCCGGCGCGCGCCGTGGGCCTCGGGAGTTGCCGTCGCGACCGAGGCGCCGCGCGGGGCCGAGTCGGAGAGGATCAGCGCGCGCGTCCGGGCGGGGAAGTCGACCGCGAACTGCAGCGCGATCATCCCGCCGAACGACATCCCGCCGATGACCGCGCGCTCGATGCCCGCATGATCCAGCACCGCGGCCAGGTCGCCCGCGAGCAGCGGCATCGAGTACGCGTCGTCCTCGGCGGGGGCGGCGGACTGGCCGTGACCGCGCGCGTCCCAGAGGATCAGCCGCCGCCGCCACGAGAGCGGCTCCAGCTGCCAGTCCCACATCGTCAGGTCGACGCCGAAGCCGTGCGCCAGCACGAGGGGCGTCAGCCCCTCCTCGCCCGGCCAGCCCGGCTCCTCGTGGCGCGGCGGGAAGTCCTCGTAATAGATGCGGACGCCGTCGTGCTCCGCGCGGGGCATCGAGGCGGCTCGGCTACGCGCCGAGGATCGCCGCGAGGCGGTCCTCCACGGCCGAGGGGCCGACGACCGCCAGCGCGTACTCGCCGGGGCCGATCACGCGCTGCGCGACGCGGCGCACATCCTCGGCGGTCACGGCGCGGAGCGCGGCAACCGTCTCGTCCACCGGCTCCAGCGTGCCGTCCTGCAGCAGCTGCTCGCCGAAGCGCTGGCCGTACGCCATCGGCGTCTCGAAGGAGAGCCGGAACGAGCCCGCGGCGTAATCGATAGCGCGGCGCAGCTCTTCGGCCGCGACGGGCTCGTCGGTGATCTTGTGGAGCTGCTCCACGATCACCTGCAGCGCCTCCTCCTGCTGGGCGCGCGTGACGCCCGCGGCGACGGTGAACGAGCCGATGTCCTGGAACCGCGAGACGCGCGAGCCGACCGAGTACGCCAGCCCGCGGCGCTCCCGCACCTCCTCGAACAGCCGCGACGACATGCCGCGACCGAGGATCGTGTGCAGGATCTCGAGGGCGTAGCGGTCGGGGTCGCGGCGCGGCAGCGCCTGCATCGACAGCGCGATCTGCGTCTGCTCCAGCTCGCGCTGCTCCACGACGATGCGTTCGGCCGGCAGGCCGTGCGTCGCCGGAGCGACCGCCGAGGCGGTGCCGACGGGCAGGTGCGTGAACGCAGCCTCGGCAGCCGCGACGACCGCCGCGTGCTCGACGTTCCCCGCCACCGAGAACACGGAGTTCGAGGCGGTGTAGAAGCGCTCCATGTGCTCGACGAAGTCGGCGCGCTGCAGCGCCTCCACGGTCTCCAGCGAGCCCGCGACCGGCCAGCCCACCGGCTGGTCGCCGAACGTCGCCCTGCCCAGCAGCTCGCCGACCCACTGGCCGGGGTTGTCGTGGCTGCGGCGGATCTCCTGCTGCACCACCGTGCGCTCGCGGTCGATCTCCTCCTGCGCCAGCAGCGAGTGCTGGATCATGTCGGCGACCACCTCGATGCCGGTCGAGGCCGCCTCGAAGGGGACGAGGTTCCAGTAGCAGGTGATCTCGTGGGTCGTGTAGGCGTTCAGGTTGCCGCCCGCGCCCTCGATCGCCTGCGAGATCAGCGGTGCCGTCGGGCGGTTCGTGGTGCCCTTGAACAGCATGTGCTCCAGGTAGTGGGACAGGCCGTTCGTCCTCGGATCCTCACCCCGCGAGCCGATGCCCGCGAAGTAGGCGACGGCGGCGGACTGGGCCGTCGGCAGCTGCGTCGTGACGACGCGCAGGCCGTTGGACAGCGTCGAGATCTGCTGAGCGATCGCCACGGGAACCCCCTCGGCGGTGCGAGTGAACGGAGGTGAATCGTCCGAGGGTACGGCGGGCCTCAACGGCCCGGCAACCGCGCCAGCGCGGTTTGGGGTGGGCGAGGCGTCAGTGGACGGGGAGCCGCTAGAGCCCGATCGGCAGCGGCGTCGCCGGGAGATCGCCCAACAGGAGTGGGCGCAGCAACCTGCCCAGGGCGCGAGGCACGAACTCGATCTCCGGCGCGGCGTCGATTTCGTCGGCTGACCACCACCGATGGTCGAGCAGCGTGTCGAACTCGACCGCGTCAGGGTTGCCGTCGAGGGTCACGGCGGTCTCCGCTGGGAGCCTCGTCAGGAACCATTCCTCACGATGCAGCCTCCCGAAGGCCAGTGCCTGCGGCCCGCTGAACTCCACGGTCCGCGTCCAGACATGCGCGCCGGGACCGGGGAGCAGGATGCGAGTTTCCTCGTACACCTCGCGCAGCACGGCCTCCGAGCTCGTCTCGCCAGGTTCGAGGCCGCCTCCCGTCGGAACCCAGATCGTGCGCCCGTCGGCCAGCGAGGCGTGGAGCAGCAGTACGCGATCCCGCGGATCGACTAGCAGCACGCGCACGGCCTGCCGAACGGGAGCGTCGTCCACGGCTACTCCTGACTCCTCGTTGCGTCGCTGAGTGTAGTCGAGCACGCTCGCGCGTTGACGGCCCGGGCGCGGTGACCGAGGATTGGGCGTGTCCCCTCAACTCCCCCTCCACAAGGCAGCGCTGACATGACGAAGTACATCTTCGTGACCGGCGGCGTCGTGAGTTCCGTTGGCAAGGGCATCGTGGCCGCCTCGGTCGGTCGCATCCTGAAGGCCCGCGGGCATCGCGTCGCGATCCTGAAGCTTGACCCCTATATCAACGTCGACCCCGGCACCATGTCGCCTTACCAGCACGGCGAGGTGTACGTCACCGACGACGGTGCGGAGACCGACCTCGACCTGGGCCACTACGAGCGCTTCCTCGGCATGAACGTCACCCGCGCCTCGTCGTCCTCGACGGGCCAGGTGTACGAGGAGGTCATCCGCAAGGAGCGCCGCGGCGACTTCCTGGGCGGCACCATCCAGCCGATTCCGCACATCACGAACGAGATCAAGCGCCGCATCCGCGTGGCGGGCCAGGAGATGGACGCCGACATCGTGCTCGTCGAGGTCGGCGGCACGGTCGGCGACATGGAGGGTCAGCCCTTCCTTGAGGCGATCAGCCAGATGCGCTACGCCGTCGGGCCGGAGGACACGCTCTCCATCCACGTCACGCTGCTGCCCTGCATCGGCGCGACGAAGGAGCTGAAGACCAAGCCCACGCAGCACTCCGTGCGCGAGTTGCGCTCCTTTGGCATCCAGCCGGACGTGATCGTCACCCGCTCCGACTTCCCGGTCGGGCGCTCCCTGCGCGAGAAGATCAGCCAGTTCTGCAACGTCGACCTCGACTCCGTGATCGCGCTGGAGACCGCCGACTCGATCTACGAGGTGCCGCTGTACCTCGATGCCACCGGCATCGGCGACATCATCGCGCGGCACATGGGCCTGCCTGCCGCGCGCGCCGAGCTGAGCGAGTGGCGCTCCTTCGTGGAGCGCCTGCGCGCCCCGGAGCGGTCGCTGCGCATCGCCCTCGTCGGCAAGTACGTGGAGCTGCACGACGCCTACCTCTCCATCAAGGAGGCGCTCATCCACGCGGGCGTCGAGCACCGCGCGGGCCTCGACCTGCTCTGGGTGCACTCCGAGGATCTCGAGGTGCGTTCGGCCGCCGAGGTGATCGGCGACGTCGATGGCATCCTGCTCTGCCCCGGCTTCGGGGATCGTGGGCTGGAGGGGAAGATCGCCGCCGTGCGCTACGCACGCGAGGAGCGCATCCCCTACCTCGGGGACTGCCTGGGCATGCAGATGCTCGTCACGGAGTTCGCGCGCAACGTCGCGGGGATGCCCGGCGCCAACACGACCGAGGCCGATCCGCGCACGCCGTTCCCCGTCATCTCGCTGCTCTCCGAGCAGCAGGGCGTCGAGGACATGGGCGGCACGATGCGCCTCGGCGGCTACCCGTGCCGCCTCGAGCCCGGCACGCGGGCGTTCGAGGCCTACGGCCAGGAGATCGTCCGCGAGCGCCACCGCCACCGCTACGAGGTGAACAACGCGCTGCTCCCGCAGCTGCTGGCGCACGGCCTGGTCGCCTCCGGCTGGTCGCCGGACGGCCGCCTGGTCGAGATCGTCGAGCTGCGTGACCACCCGTGGATGGTGGGCGCGCAGTTCCACCCGGAGTTCACGAGCCGCCCCAACCAGCCGAACGCGCTGTTCAGCGGCTTCATCGGCGCGGCCGTCGAGTACTCGAAGGGGCGTCAGCAGGCGCCGACAGGTTCCACCGCGTGAACCTGTTCCGGCTGCTGCACCTCCTGACACTCTTCTGGCTGATGACCGGCGTCGGCGCCGTGATCGTGCCGACGTGGCGCGCGTGGGCCACGAAAGACCTCGATGTTCGCGCCGTGCTCCTGAGTGAGGCGCAGCAGAACGAGTCGCGCTGGCTGCTCCCGGGCGTTGTCGGCGTCGTCTTCACCGGCTTCGGCTGGGCGGCGGCGGAGAACATGAACTTCTTCGGCACCGGCTGGCTGCTGGTGAAGATGATCATCTACGCCATCGACGTCTTCATCTTCCTGCCGCTGATGGGCGTTGGCCTTCGACGCGTGCGCTACCTTGCACTACAGGCGCAGAAGCAGGGCGAGTCGACCGAGGCGCTGCGCGACGCGCTGCAAGACCGCGTTCCCGTGGTCTTCGGCACGCTGATCGTGATCACCATCCCCGTCCTCGTGGCGCTGGCCGTGTTCCAGCCGTTCTAGGTCGGGCCGTACGAGGAGAGACGCATGGAACTGTTCCTGGACACCGCAAACATCGATGAGATTCGTCGCGCCGCAGCGATGGGCGTCATCTCGGGCGTCACCACCAACCCCTCGCTGCTCGCGCGCGAGGGTGTGCAGTACCGGGACCGCGTCCTGGAGATCTGCGAGGTCGTGCACGGCCCCATCTCCGCGGAGTGCGTCTCCACCACCGCCGACGAGATCGTTGCGGAGGGGAAGCGCATCGCGGCGTGGCATCCGAACGTCGTCGTGAAGGTCGCGCTGGATGAGCAGGGGCTGCAGGCGATCAAGCGCCTCGCCGCCGAGGGCATCCGCGTGAACACCACGCTCATCTTCTCGGCGAACCAGGCGTTGCTCGCCGCCCGCGCGGGTGCGGCGTTCGTCTCGCCGTTCATCGGCCGCCTCGACGACATCGGCGAGGACGGGATGCAGGTCGTGCGCGATTGCATCGACATCTTCGACCGGCACGGCCTCGACACGCAGGTGATCGCGGCGAGCGTTCGCCACACCCGACACGTCACCGAGGCCGCGCTGGCCGGTTCCCACATCGCCACGGTGCCCTCGAACGTGCTGCTCCAGATGCTGAAGCACCCGCTCACCGACCTGGGCATGGCCGCCTTCCTGCGCGACTCCGCGAAGTACCAGCCGGTGTAGGCGCGCGGA
>Ga0172380_10003333_pt1 | contig 22261 bp, 12 predicted proteins | sample Leawe162metaG_FD_119747 | JGI IMG/M metagenome (GOLD analysis project Ga0172380, IMG submission 119747) | Leachate microbial communities from a municipal landfill in Southern Ontario, Canada - Leachate well 162 metaG | ecosystem: Engineered > Solid waste > Landfill > Unclassified | place...
AGATCAATCGACAGCGGCTGGCCCATCCCATGCTGGCCTCCAAACCCCAGCACGAAGCTTGAATCAAACATCAGCCGATTTGGGAATCCTCTTTCGATTCAGAACGGTCGAAACCTGCTCTAGTGCGTCTCATAGAATGAAGAGTCCTGATCGATAGCAAGAAGCCCGGATTTCCGGGCTTTTTGTCCTTAGTGTCGTACTTTCAGAATGTCCTGCTACCCAAGGGAAGGCCGATCAGGGACCTGCGGGTATCCTTAGGCGTGACAGGCGATGGACGTGGAGGCATACGAATCCACGTCACACGCGCGGCGACGCTGCTATCGTGCCGACCTCTCCGCGCTCTCCGTTGATCTCATAGATCTGCCAACCAAGCATCTTTGCGTTGTCGGGGAGTTCCCAAGAAGTCAAGACGGTCTGGTACAGGCACTGAGAGCTAGAGAAGTGGAAGAGATACGGTTCCGTCGCCATCCAGTCCATTCCAAGCGACTTGAGTTCGACAATTAGCATAGTGGGTCCGAACAACGCAGCCTCCCTAGCCAGGGCCATCGCAAGCTCAAGTAGCACCCGTCCTTGCTCACCCCCGGACAACTGTCCAAAGTCCATTACAGAGCCATCGCTCAAGTGGCAGCGTAAGTCGAACTCTGGCTCGGTCTGCGCATCGTCCTTGACCCGTTTGACGAGCTCTAGCTTGCCCACGAACTGGCCGGAAATCCGACCTACCAAGCTGCGCAAAACAGACTCATCGATTCGCAGAAGCTGGTTGATACGCTGCATGTCACAGGAAATGTTTTCCTTGCCCCGCCCACGAAGATAGACAGCGCTGGAACGAACATAGTTTCGGGCGACGGCCTTGCCATCCAGTTCAAGTGTAAGAAGTCCACCGGTCTGAACATGGAGCCGATGTTCAGACGGCGCGTCGAAGGTGATCGTGTAACGGAGGTTGTCGTTATTGAGCCACCGTCGAGCATTTTCGCCACCGTCGAGTACGGTTAGCCATTCGCAGACGGCGGATTTGCCGCCGCCGTTCGGTCCGATCAAGAAAGTCGTCTTCGCGAAATCAATCCTGCTGTCTGGCAGGAACATGGGTGAGCGTGCGAGCTTCAGCGACCGAACAAAGCCAAACGCGGCCTGTTTCCCGGTGTGTTCGTAGGAGATACGGTACTCGTGGAGCGCCTTCCAGCTCTGAAGGATGTCCACCGGGAAACGAACGCCGCTCTTCTTGTCTATTAGGTTCTCGTGGTCCCCACACATCCAGATGCCATTCGAGGCATGCTTAAGTTGTGGTGGCTTTAGACCGCCCTGTCCACGTGGCCCTCCTGCCGACGCAGCGTGAATATGGCTGGCAAACCCAGTATCTTCGAAGGCGTCCGGCGCGATCGCCGGGCCTAGGGTGAGCTTTTCACAGCCTGGATATGAACAGCGATAGCCGGCTCGCGCTGCAATAACGTGACGAACCTTAGACGAAAAGTCATGTCCCCCTCCCGACAAACTACAATCTCCATGACATCAGGCGGTCGGCGCAACAGGCCACGACGACGAGCAGCATCTGGGAATGCGGCGCCGTATAGCTCTAGAAACCATACTTTTCTCGCCGGAGGTTGAAGGCGGATTCACCACCCTCCATGATCCGCTTGATCGCCTCTCGTACCTCAGGCACGTCGATTGCTCCCTCTCCTGCGATCCTACCGCCGGATTGATCGCCGGCTTTGCGGTAGTCGCACCACGCCACCAGTTCGGCATCACCATTTACAACCAGATTGGCGTTGTGGCTGACGAAGACGATCTGCCGCTTCTGTTTGGCCTGCCAGAGCTGTTCAACGATTTCCTGCATCACCGGATTGTCGAGATCTTCTTCTGGCTGATCGACGAGAAGAGGCGGTCCCGCTTGGTTCAGCAGGGTTTTGAGCAAGGCCGTTGCTTGTTGCCCTGCCGATGCGTTGCTGAAAGGAATATAATCGTTCTCGCGGGCACGGTACTCGAAAATAGGCTCGCTTTTGATGTCCACGAGGGAGAGGGCGAGCCAGTCTTCCGACGAGAGCTTACGGGCGATTCGATCAAGGTCGGCGGCGCCGAGCCCAGCAGCCGAAAGCGTCGGCGTCTCCGGCCGACGGTCTGCTCCGTCGCGGTCGGGATCAAACGCTGCAAGGAGCTCCAGGTCATGAAGAATGTGAGTCCAGCGCTCCTGTGGAGCATCAGCTTCCACAATCACAGACCCAAGTGCCTCGATACGCTCCCTGCGAACGCTCGATCCCGAGAGAGCCTCACGCAAGCGCTCAACGAAGTCAGTTGCATCTGAGAACCGTTCAATGCGTGCTCGAATGGCGCCGTTGGCGTTCTCTGTGAGCTTCTGGCACTGGCTATCGAACAGTTCGTCCCGTTCCGCCTTCAAGTCATACCAACTCTGCCTCTCGGCATTGTAGATGTCCCCGGCCGTGCCAAGAGCTGATAGTTCTTCCTGAATGCTTGCCGTCTCCTTCTGGAAGGAAGCCAGCCGTGCCTCGATCTCCTGCAGCTGTTCCATCCGTTCCCGGTGGGTAGAAGAACGTTGTACGGCGGACTGGTACGCTTCCCTGAATTGTCGAAGCCTTTCCTTCCAGGGACCCCACGGCACGATCTCAGGGTGCTCCTCTGGTTCGCGAACAGCCGGCAACAACTCATTGATCGTCCCTAGCACGCGAGCCAACAGCGCGGTTCGCTCCTCATTGGCCGCCTGCAGCAGATCGCTATCCGGATGCGAAGGCAGCGCTGTAGGTTGTCCGAGTTTTGAGGATATCGTGGCGCTCAAGGTAGCCAAGCTTGTGCCTACGCTTCGCAGCTCGCTCAGCCACACCTCGACTATTTTGTCTGCTTCGTCGTAGCCACGGCCCATATTGAGGAGGTTGCGGTCCTCTTCCGACAACCCAGTGAGTGAGTCCCGAATAGCGTCGGCCTGTCCTTGCAAGGAGCGAGCCTCCAAGTCTCGCTTGCTCAGTTCGCTCTGCAGTGACAGCAGACGGCGCTTGTTGGCATACGTCTGCCGAATACGTCCCGCTCTCTCCTCAATTCGGCGGTCAAGCTGGGCAAGTTCCATGCGAATAGGGGCGGTAATGAAGCGCGACAACTCATCAGTGCGGACGCTGACGTCGCTGAGCTGTTTCTGACTGTAGGCCTGGATGGGCAGCAGGGTGCGCACCTCGCTCTCGTTGCAGGGCCTCATGTCGTCCGCCCCAATCTTGATCAGGAGGCCACCATCCCTGCTGTCGCGGCGAACCAAATGGACAACATCGTTGACCGTGAAGCTCACGTCGACCGTGGCCCCCAGTGGTTTCAACGTGTTCTCAATGAGCCTGCTGCGACGTGACTGATAGTTGGGCGCATCAGGGTCGTCGGATGCTGGCGGCTGATCACAAAGAGCCCAGCGCAAATACTCAAGGATGGTGGACTTACCTGTGCCCCGCCCCCCGATCAACGCATTGTACTGCGGGTTGAAAGATAGGTCGACTGGCCCAAGAAATTGGCTGTTGCTTACGCTGATGCTGGATATAATCGCGGAAGGGAACCGAGGTTCTTCCTGACTTACTCGCGACTCTTGCGCCAAGCAGGCTTGACGCAGCGCTTCTGCGGTTGGTCTGGCCCATTTTATCCACGATGTCGACTTCCCGAGGTCGGCGTGATCGCCGCGCCTGTTGTCGGACGTCTGGATGCAAGCAATCCGCTTGTTGCCCCAATTCTTGTCCTTTCCGGCAAGGATGCTTAGCGGTCCAGGCTTGAGATCACTGAGCATCCCATCGACATATCCGCCGACGAAAGGCATCTCCTTGTACTTGGCCATCATCCCATTGCGCAGCAGTGAGAATTTTCCCTCGCCGGTTACGTTTGGATAGACGATGTAGCGATCGCGAAGCCAGCTATGTTCATCAAGCTTCTCTTTGAGCGATTTAAGGGACTGGATGTTCTCAAGACGCTCTGTCTGCGCCGTTTTCGCCTGCGCATTTGGAGCCGGATTAATAGCAAGAGCCGTCAAGACGGCCCCGAAGCGGTTCTCCTCGAAATCGGCATCAAGAATGAGGATCGCTTGGCAGGGAACTGCGAGCGTCAGCTCTATTCCAGGAAAGACTATTAGCCGCTTTTCGGGCGGCAGCTCGGCGCCCTGAGCGTCCGTCTCTTCAAGGGCAGCTCGCATGACATATGGGACAAAGGTCATGTCATGATGGTCGGTGACTGCAATCGCGTTGAGGCCCTTCGCCCGACAGGCCTCTACCAAGCTTACAGAGTAGGCCATGCGATCTTCGTCGGTCACACACTCTGGACCGGTCCACTGCAAATCTCGCGGCGTGTGGACCTGAAAATCACACCGAAAGTAATGAGCCCCTTTGTCGACCAACACCTACCCCAATCATACACTTTGCGGCGTCAAGCTGAGCCGCCACCAATCGCCTAAACTCGATACTGTTCCAAATCTGGGAACACCGGACTGCCGGGCGTCCAAAACTCGACGCTGTCACCGTGCTGCTCGTAGAAGTCGCGGTCCACGGTCACCCGGATCGCCTGTTCGAGCGATCCATCGAGGTATCTGTAGTCCTTGCCATCCAGTGCCTTAGCTTCTGCCGGCGGCAACAACATTGCTGGCCGGTCGAGCACCGCGCGAAGGTCTGCCAGCGTCAATGCTGGGTCTGGACGGACCGGCATTTCGAGATCATCGTCAGCAAAATCCCCCAGATCTATCCCCTGGCCACCACCGGTAAGCGCTGCGTCCAGGTTATGCAGAGCTCCTTCCCTCCTCTGCTCTGGGGGAACACCCTGAGCACCCAGAATGCTTGTGCCGATAAGACCCGGCAATCTGGCGAGGATTGGCTGAAGGCCACCAACGACGCTCTCAAAAACGCGGATGCGGCTTCGAAGCGCTCGGTAGACGTCGGCTTCGACCGTGTCCTCGTAGTGAAGGTTGATAATGCGGATATCGGCATACCGCTGGCCGAGGCGATCGATGCGCCCAATCCGCTGTTCAACTCGCATCGGGTTCCAGGGCATGTCGTAGTTGACCAGCGCGCCGCAGAACTGGAAATTCAGTCCCTCGGCCGCAGCATCCGTGCAAAGGAGTATATCAGCACCACCCGATCGGAATCGCCGCTTCACCTCTTCACGGGTGATGTGTGACCACGTGCCGTCACTGCCCATGACCTCGCCACCGCGCCCCGAAAAGCACATCACTGATCGGCCCTCGTCTACGAGGACGGTGCGAAGGTAGTCCATGGTGTCAGTGAACTGGGTGAATACCATCACCTGCTGGTAGCCAGAGCCTTGCAGATCATCGATCACCTGGCGCAGGCGCAGCGCCTTTGTATCTACCGGGAGGCGACCAATCGACTCTACGATCATCCGGATGTCGGCGAGTTCCTCAGACTTCAGTGCCTCCCTTTCCGCCTTTTCGAAATCGTCGATGTCGGTGTCGTCGCCAGCTTCAACGTCGTCCGCAATGTCCTCATCCAGACGAGAAGAATCTATGACTCCCGCTCGGCGGTTCTCGAGTGTCTTCCGGAGAGAATAAAAGCTCGAGGCCAATCGACGCCGGTAAATTGTCATTACGAATCCGACCGCGTTGCGCGCATCGGGCGAGGCTGCATTGTATGTATCTGAAATGTAGTTCTCGACGGACTCATACAGGGCCGACTCCTCTGGCGACAATGGTATGAAGACATCCTCGACTTGGCGCGTGGCAACTGGCGTCGCGATTTTGCCAGCCTTAAAGTATCGGCGCAGGAGTTCGCGCGTGTGCCTTGAAACCAGAGCACGCACGGGGGTGATCTTCTTTATCACCTGCATGGCGGCGCGCCTCTCTTCAGCCCCAAGCATCTGCCGGGGGATCGAAGCGGCATCCCGGAGAGCTGACAGCACCCGCTTCGCTTTAAGGCGACTCAATCCGGTTAGGTGCTCCACATAGGTGGTGTCCGTCTGCTGGTACTTCGCCTCGGTCGCCCTGAACAGGTGAGCAAGCCATTCAAGCGCATCGGTCGTCACGTTTGGCTTGGCAACCTCTGCAAAGAACCTAGCAAATGCGTCTACGGTCCATTCAGGCGGCAAACCAAGCAAGTCCAGAAGGTCCCAAAGCTCCGTTACGTCCACCTGAAGCGGCGTAGCAGTCAGCAGAACGAGACCTTCCGTCTTGAGGCGAATGCCGCGCATTAGTTGGAGTAAACGATTTGGGCCCCTCGACTGAGTGGTCCCAGCGCCTTTTGTCCTTGCGTGATGGGCCTCATCCAGCACAACCAGATCCCAGTCGGATGCTACCTCGAGGATTTCACGCTGGCGCTCCCGCCGGCGTGCAAGGTGACTGGACATGATGACGAAGGGCTGATGGTGCCACTCGTCTCTGCCCACCGGTTGTTCGATAGCACCTGTGCGCCCGGGTGACGGAAGCCACGAGAGCTTGTGGCCGTCGTAGATCGGCCAGCTCAGATTGAACTTCTCTCGAAGCTCAAGCTGCCACTGCTTACAAACATTCTTGGGAGCAAGGATCAAAATGCGGCGGGCGCGCCCTGCCAACCAAGCCTGTCTGAGCAGAAGTCCAGCTTGAACTGTCTTGCCCAGCCCCACCTCATCAGCGATCAGAAGTCTGGGCGGCCACTGACCGTACATCCGGTCGAACGCTCGGATTTGGTGCGGCCAGGGGACAACGGCCGACGTTGCCTCCCCTACCCTCTCACCACCGTTGGGCTGGATGGCGGCATTGGCGATACGTTCCCAAAGGGACCGACGCTCCTCATTGAGCAAAGCAGGCATATCGCCAGTTGGTGCCGCCATAGGCGCGGCGTCTGGAAGTACCACCGGGTTGGGCTTGGATCTCGTGCCATCTTCAGCCAACTGCTCGATTCGCCGCGGCGCGCGGTCGGGGTCTGGCAAGAAGGACATCAACTGGTCACGAACCGCGGTCGGCACGTCCACGGTCAAGACCCTGCGCGCTTTATCGGACCAAATTTTGAGGAAGCTGCTCTCTTCTAGGTCTACGCGGGGGGAGTCGTTCCAAGAGGTGAATACGCTGAAGCTTTCCCAGTTCCGGTTCCAGCCGTTCGCACTTTCATTCACACTACCAGTGAAGGCGATCCGGTCGCCCGTCTTGTCCTCGATGATCCCGGTCTTCTCATGAAAGATGCTATCGTCCATGATCGGACGCCGGTCGCTGTCGCATGGGATTGCCACGCGGACATCGAGATGGCCTTTGGCAATCATCCAAGCGAGTAGTTCTAGAGCGTCAGCCTCATGCTGGTTGCTTGTACCAATGAGCGGCATCTTAAGCAGGTGCTGCTGGACAGTCGCACGGAGCTCTTCGCCGCGCTGAATCGCATCCGCCTCCTCTTCGGCGAGGGTGCACCCAACGACCATCCGCATGCGGCCATTGTTCACCACCAAACCTTCCACGCCGCGAGCAGCAAGTGTAAGCGCTCTGGCTGTGAAATACCCTGTCAGGCGATCGTAACGGACCGCCGACGTCAGCGCTGGAATGTAGAACGCTCGGACGAGGGTGCCATCGTCCGGCGTATACTTCAGCTGCCAGTTGGTATCCCTCAGGAGCGTCACTCGGCCGCGACCTTGTCCGCGGCGAACAGAGAGAGTTGTTCTGGCTCGTCCACCTTGTCGGCAAAGGCCAGGCGCCTCAGCTTTTCTAACACCTCGAAGTCATCCGAAGAGGCTTTTGCGTCTCCAGTCGCAACATCGAAGCCAATGAACGATTTCGAAGGCGGCAATACCTCGAGCACCGCTTCCAAGGTGGCGAGAAACTGAGCGTCAGACTCCAGGCCATTCGCCTTCAGAAGATCCAAAGCGCTTTCCAGTGACTGGCTACGGCCTCGATGCGCGATCGAGTGAATGGCATCCAACATGGATCGGGAGCCATCTGGGGCGCCCAAGGTGCTCTTTGCAGCACGGGTGGCACTATCCCACAGTCTGATGTCGGAGCCCTTCTTTTCGAGGATCTTGCCGATCATGGCTTCGAGGTCTGCCCCCACGGCGCGAGCCAGGCGAAGGCCCTCGTCGTAACTGAACACTGGCGCCTTGAAGGCATCCCATGCCAACACGAACCACGACGTAGTCGGGTCCAGATCTGCGCGACCTCTCATGTGCGTAAGCTTGTTCAGCCGCCAGGTTTTCACCTCGCGGCGGGCGGCGTCCAGTGCGTCTTCCGGCGTCACCGCATATGGATCGAATTGTTCTTCAAACAACTCTGCTTGTTTGCGGCGCTTCTTGGACTGCGGCTCTGGGCGAGGCGTCCCTCGCTTCAGGGGCCAATGACGAGAAAACTCCTCTAGGGCGGGTCCAAAAGAAGCGAGATAGAGATCCACTCCGCCAATACCTGCCTTCTGAAACTCTTCTACGCGGGTCCGAACAGCCGCAGCGACGAGAGGCTCGACATCCTCCCAATATGACGCCTCGCCAGCCAGTTCTTTTGGTCGGGGGCGGCAAACAAGGAAGATAGTGGAGTTGGCCGCGGCCTTGTCTTTAATGTGTAGCGAGCCCTCAGCCTCTGTGTTGACCGGCCAAGATGCGGTGATGACAAAGCCGGCCTCCATCAAACCTTTGGTTAGCGCATCCCAGGCACTCGTGTCTTTGTGGGTGAACATCACGGTCATGATGCCAGTGCTCTTCAAGACGCGCCGACATTCAGAGAATATGGCGCCCATCTTTTCCTGATAGTCTCGGTTGGCTAATGCTGCAGCGCCCTTGCTTCCCTTAAATAGGGCTTTGCTGGCAACGGCCTCGGATAGCTTGTCTGTGGTCCTCCTAGCGAAGAGGTCAGGTCTGACCAGACCAGCCGTTCGCTTCAGCCACACATAGAAGAAATCTGACAACTCCGCATACATCACGTTGGCGCCGTAAGGCGGGTCCATCACGACGACATCGATAGAGGCATCCCCGAGGTGCGAAAGTTCAGACGCCGACCGGCATGATATCTTCGCAGTGCGTCCGGTGCCCCCCGCACCTTCGAATAGAGGGCCTTCCGCCGCTCCTTTCGTCGACAGCGAGTTGAGCGCCTCCAGCGAATCCAAGACTTGTCCGCACACCCACTGGAAGCCCGCGCCTTCTCTTGCGATCGCCATTTCCGCATAAGACCATTTGAACGCAAAGTCGTGTCGATCGAACACAGATCGCATCGTCCCGGCCTTGACGTTCCAGCTAGACAAGCGTGAGTTCCAATTGAGAAACTTCGATAGAGCGAACGCCAAGTAGACGTATGCCGCCCTACGAACCTCCGTCAGGTCTCCGCCGATCTCGTCCTCGGCGAACATATTGCGGAACGATTCGGCGGCAAGGCCGTGAACGAGAAGTTGGCGAGGCGAGAAAAGGTCCCGCCACAATTTCATGCCGTATTGTATCGGCCGGTCATCGTTGCTGACTTCAGGAAACTCCTCGGTCGGGACTACCCCAGCGATCTCCCATTCTTCGAGCTTCTGATTCAGCAACGTGGGCAAATCATGCAAGTCATCCTTACCGACCGCTCTGAAAACTCGAACCACCTTGGGGCGCCCTAGTTTCCCCGTCTTCAAGCGGTTTTCGCGCTGAGCCTTGACGACTACGGCGAAAAGTTGGTCCCCCATACCACCCGCCTGAGCCTGACGCTTGATTTCCTCTCCCTCAACAATCCGCGTGCAGTCTGGATACGGGCAAATGGCGTCACCACCTGAAACGGTGCCGGTTGATTGCTCGATCTGACTGTTAATAATCTCAAATTCGCAATGTCGACCCGAGGAACCAGGCCCGTCGGCGACTTGCGGGGCGATTTTCACGCCTACCCCATCGGGCGACAGCCGCCAGTCCGGCGATAGTGGGATCAATCCGCTGCAATAAGGGCAGGTAACCGTCCGCGCCCAAAGGTACGCTTCTACCCGGCCATCCCTTTCCCGAGGATACACCGGCTCGGTCGCGACATCGAGGCGCGCCTCCATGCGGCCCACCAGATGCTTGAACTCGTCGACAAGCGCGGGGCCGTAGGTAACGGGAAGATTGATCGTCGCTTCCATAGTGATGGCCGCGACCGGATTGAGGTCATTCGCGAATGTAGTGAAGCCCATCCTATTGGCTTCATACGGAATGGCTCCCCCACCTGCGGTGACGTCTAGAACGTTGATCCGATCGGCGTCGGAGACCACACCTTCGAGCTCGGGGAAATGCTTATATGCTCTGGGATACCCATACTCCTTGTCTCCCAGCGGAACAGTTCCACTACGAACGGCCGCATCGTTTCGCCGACGTGCAGCCACTGGGTCGCCAAGGATACCGATCAACTCGAGAAATTGCTCATGCGAGTAATCCGCGGGGAGAACCGAAGCCAACACTGCTGCCCGAGACGCGATGAGTGGGCGACGTGCCCACCAAACATGTAGTGAATTGTGTGGTGGCAACACCTTCCCAGCTAACGAAAACCGACGTTCACGAACGCTCTCCTCGCCTAGCGCTGCAATGGGCAACCAACGCTCAATGAGCCTGACATCCGACATGGTTAGCTCCTAGCCGGGTCGGTCATGATCAAGCGTAGTGCAGCAAGCACACGCCGCGGGTTCTTGCGATGCACCACCATCCCCAGCCAGTAGGCGGCCTCCTCTCTGCCCATCTGCTCGATGCCTTCGGCTACAAGTCGCATATTCTCGCGGTTGCGCATCGGTGCCAATGTCCGGAAAAGGAGAGCAAGCGGGAGCGCGATCTCTTCGGACAGGGGCGCGCCGATGCCTTCGATGGGCAAGACGTCGATACGAATGCCCGCGTCGCGAAGACGACGGATCACACGATGCTCGGCCAGTTCGAAGTTGCGGCCGCGGAGGCCCGCCACGCGAACGGGGGCCTTGATCTGTGGCGTTGCAAAAGAAGGCAGCTGCCAAATCTCAAGCTCAGTATCGCCTGGTCCGTGCCGGCGGACCCGGATTTCGTACAGCGGCTTCGTCTTAGCCAAGGCCATGTAGTCGTCCTTCCGACGCGCAACACTCATGATATGATCTCCGCAACCGCTTCCACGAATGCCGCAGCACTGGCGAAACGAGTCATCTTCTCTATGAATTTTTCCCCGTCATCCGACCCGAGCGAGAGACCAGCGTCGAAGTCGAAAACCAGGGTGGTCTTCAGGTCTTGCTCTTTGGCCGCCCTGAACTGGGGTTCCAGGTAGTCCTTCATCGCCGCGGCGTCCTGGGCGGTGCCCTGGAACTCAAACTCCATTGAGCTATCCTGATCGGTGACGAACTCACCCTCGAGCCTGACAGTCTTCTTAGCGCCAGAAATGGTGTTGGCGACCGGCACAAGCTTGAAGCCATCGCCGGCCTCAAAGAGTCGAACGGAGATGCGATCGATCTTGTCGATCTTTGCACTCTTGGCTTGGCCGAGAACCTGCTTCAGCGCCTCTTTGAGAACGCCTTGCGCGGTGAACGACTTCCCCGGGCGCGTAGCTGAAACCGGTGCGTCCGGTCCAGGTGTGGGCGGAGCCGGCTGTTCACCGGAGCCGCCACCATCACCACTCCCGCCCCCGCGGAAGGGCGGGAGTGGTGCGGGTATTTCAGGTCCACCAATCTGCTGTGGTGGAGCCTTCGGTTGACGCGGCCAAAGGCCCTTCGATTTTGCGAAGTCGATCGTGTAGATATTGGTTTCTTCATCGATCGCAATGGAGGGCATCGGATCACCGGTGCCAGCTACGAGATCACCCTTCTGGTAGATATAGACCCCCTCCTCGATGCCAAGTCGAATTGCCTTCCGCAATACGTCATCAGAGAGAAGGATCGGCAGGGATGGATCCCTGCGAAATTCTGCGCGCAAAGTTGCGCTGGTAATCTGCCCCTTCTTCAGCGGCGTCCGGTCCCGGATATAGGTGGGTGAATCTGGCTGGTCGTCGGCCTCTCGCAACTTGGATTGGTTTTTGAGCTGACGAACAACTTGCACCTGTCCAGATCCGGGGCGTTCCGAGGCCCCCTGAATATCGATGACTGAATGAGCAAGCTGGGTCGATCCGACGCCACCCACGGGAGTGCGTGAAGGATAGAGAACATGGCGATAGGCTTGCTGGACCGCGATAGCCAGCTCTGTCTCCGACTTCTTTTCGAGCTCAAGCACTTTGGCCTGCTGATGTTCGGCGAGTTCGGCCAGTCGTTGAGGACGCTTGAGTTCCTGCAATGCGAGACGACGAAGCATGGCTTGCTTCATCTCCACCACCTTGGCTTGGTCTGCGACGATGAACACCAGATTGTTCTTTAGTCCGCGGAGGCCGGCAGCATCTGCTCCCTTGCGGTCATAAATCTTCCCGATGAGTTCTGGCACTTCGCTGAGATCCGCCCCAACCTCGAGCGCATCATGCGAGATGAGTGCGAGCTTGGGCTTCCCGTCGGCGACGTCGTCGGGAACGTCCCAAGGTCCGCCTGGGAAGGGAATGAGGTCGAATGCTGTCGAGGCTCCGCCAAATATCTGCTTGATCCGGTCGCGCAGTTCCGTGCGTGCCTGTTCCGGATCGACATTGCGCTCTTCACGAGCAACAACCTGAGTCAGGTTCGCCTCCGCGTTGAAGCGAAGCGGGGCGCCAGGCCGATCATCGAGATATGCGGAGTCGGTCCGGAACTTGGTCCGGGCATCGTCGATGAAGCTAACGTCAGCGGCCGGGCTCAGTACCGAATATCGCAACTGATCGGCGGTGAGACCTTTCAGATCATTGTTGAAGGCCAAGGTGTGGATGAAGATGGTGCGAGCCACATAGCTGCCGTAGGGCAGCATCCCCACGTAACTCTTGGCGTCAATGTCTTCGGCAAGTGATGGGCTCTGTGGAGTGCCAGCGATGTCGTTGAGAATTGCAGGGACGTAGGCGTCCTGCTGGAGACGGGTCGTAAATTCCGCCCGCACGTTCTCTTTGCTCAAGTCGATGTGATGCAGATGTATCGCTGTCGCGTCGGCAGGTCGCTCAGCCCAAACGCTCGCAACTGCTCGGCCCAAGATGCGCAACATGCCGCGCACGCGCTGAAAGCCGCTGAGCGTTGCTGTCTTTCCGGTAAGGGTGTCAAAGACGTCGGGATGGAAGGGATAGGTGTTCTCGAAATCCGCCAGCGTTTCAATGCGCCGAGCTACTTCCGGCAAGGCGTCGCGATGTTGGGCCCAAAGTGCCCGGTATGCCTCGATGACCTTCGCGGCACCAGCGTCGTCGACCTTTCCAAACAGGCGACGGCGAATGACTTTTGCTGTCTCGTCGTCTTTGGTTGGATTGAGATTGGTGGCCTTGCGCCCGGACACACTCTCCAGCTCTGCCATTGCAGCAACGAGGAACTGGTTCTCGACACCAAAGGCATCGACAGCGACGCCGTCGCGCCTCACCGCAAGCGTGTAAACGAGAGCGGCATTTGGATGGCTCTCTACAGCGGAGAAGAGGGCCTTGAGGAAGGCGGTAAACTGCTCGCGCCCTTCCATAAACTGGACTCGGCGCAGATACTCGCCCATCTCGTCGAGGACGATTAGCACAGGCTCGCTACCGAATAGCTCTTTGATGGTGTCCGCCCCGGGAGCTACGCCCCTTTCGTCGGACGCCCGGACGATTTCGTAGCCGGCCTTGCCCGCCAGTTGGTAGGCGATTTCCCCCCATGGGGTCTTCGCACGGATGGCATCGCCCATGAGGCGCCCGTTGGCCGGGTCTGCGTTCTCACCATCAAAAGCGGCGATTCGGACCGGCACCACAGGTACAAGGACCGAACTCAGGAACTCGCCGATGTTCGTGACGTCCTTCATGCCACGAGCTGCATGCACCAACGCGATGAGACCATGGGTCTTGCCGCCGCCGTAGGAGGTGTCCAACCGGAACACTGCCGAGAGGCTTTCACCATTGCCTGAAAGGCGACCACATACGTTGGTTAGCAGCTCCTTCAGGCCACTGGTGGGGTACGTGTTTGAAAAGAACCGTGCTGCTTCGAGGTAATCGGGCGAGGCTCGGCCGGTAAGCACGTTCGCAAGATTGGCCGCGTATTCGCTATCGGCAATTCCACCACGCAGGATGTCGCTACGCGGTTCGCAAAGGTCGTAAATCAAAGGCAGCACGATTATCCCCCTACCCTCATGTTTCATCCAACAAGAATGGAAATGAAGGCAATGCACAACACTGACCAACAAGTCGCTCGACTGAATTGCAGGCAATGGTCGCTGCAAGTCGCCCGAATCGGTTGATGGCACCACGCAGTGTCCACCAACAGATGGGCCCTGACCAGATAGCTTGCGCTCCAGCTATCTAAAAAGGTTAATTGGAACACAACGTGCTAGGCCTACCGATCGGGGACGTCTCCTTGAGAACCAGTTCGCTTGGGCGATATTCTCGCATCAGACCCTTTGCGCTCGGTCAGCCACTTTCTGGTGGCTGCCTCGACGATCTCATAGGCATTGCATTGTTGGTCGATCGCTGCCTTCTTCAGCTCCCTGATCAAATCAACGTCCATGTAAACGAGAAGCGACTGCCGGCCGTCGTCGCGAGTGCGCTTCTTTGAAGTTGGAGCCAATTTTCCGCCTTTGCCGCCGATCCGTTGGACGAATCCTTTGGTAGCGCAACCTTCGCCTATTTGACACGGGTCGGCCACGGAAGTGCATGATAGCCCGCGTCAGCTTCCCGGAGGCGAAGCTAAATTGAAGTGAGCGTCATGGAAATACGCCGATGCCAGCCAGTTGCCCTAACCTACACCGAGATGAGGGAGTTCGGTAATTTTGTGCTCACTGGCGGCGAAGTCACGGCGGTTGGGCTCGATGCGCGAATCCGTGAAGCCTGGTCTCTGGTGTTGGCAGTTTCAGATGGTTGCCTCGTCGGCACAGCCGCCTTGAAAAACCCAGACGCCGCATACCAAAGGCGGGTGTTTGAGAACGCCAAAGCCCACCTAAGTCTAGAAGATTTTCCATTGGAGCTGGGGTGGGTTCTTGTAAGCAAGGAACATCGGGGGCATGGCGTCTCCGGCAAACTGGTCGATGCCCTGCTCGACGGCGTAACGCTCGGAGTCTATTCGACCTCACGGTCGGACAACGTGCCCATGCACCGCACTTTGCAACGGTTCGATTTCATGCAGCATGGGCAGTCGTACCCCTCAAAGCAGAACAGGAAAGCACTTTTGAGCTTGTTCTTGAGGGCCGCCAGAACATGAAACTTGGGGGATGCCATGGCTGGCGAGATCTATGTGATCATGACCGGCAACGACAATCAGCTCTGGCCGAGGTGCATGGAGCAGAGCCTCGTGGCCATGGGCTTCGACACCCCATATTTTGAGACTTGGCATGCGAAAGACTATGACGCTTACCTTGCGCTCCAGCATAAGGATGCCAAGGCAGGGACACCGCAGGCAGACATCAAGGCCCAAGCCACCCTCTGGTTCAATCGCGCCACCAAGCTTTCTGAAAGTGTAGGTGACCTGTGGCTCCATCGAGAAGGAGCAGACCTGTATTGGGCGGAGACGACCGATGCTGGCCCAGTTTTCGATCCAATCAGCGACAGCGAGGTGATGATTGCAAAGCCGGTCACGAAGTGGTCGAAGCGGAATCGGAAGACCCAGGCGCTCGGCTGGGATTCCATCCATCCCAAGGCAAGAAACTACATCGTCGCTCAGCAAGCGATGTTCCATATCGCCAATGCAGACATTCAAGATTACTTCCGGGCCTTGGTCGAAGGAGCGCCTCTCGATCCATGGCACAACCGTTCCGACTGGAAGGCCGCTCTTGGCGACAAGTCTTTGGTCAAGCACCCGCCGCTCACGGAGTTCGCAATCACCCGCATGATGGAGACTGTGAAGCAGACCGTGGCCAACTCGAGCGGCCAAGTCGTGCAGCGGACCATGAAGAACAAGGAACTCCGCTGCAGCGACGACGAGCTGCGCTCACATATCGCCGAGCTGATGGAGCAGCAGGGCGGCATATGCAAGCTAACCGGCCTTCAGATGCATCTCGATAAGCAGGACGGTGCTGATCTCGACATGCTGGTTTCGCTCGATCGGATCGACAGCAACGGCCACTACGAGATCGGCAACATGCAGTTGGTCTGCCGGTTTGTGAATTTCTGGAAGTGCAGTCAGGACAATGGTCGCTTCCTTGAGCTGCTCGACCTCATCTTCAAGCAACGCGGTCTGTCCTAGACGGGTGCATGCCCGTCGGGTTTGCGATCAACGCCAAACGATGGGCGATTTCGGCCGCAACGGAAATATCGACGGTCGCTGTACGGAGGCGCCGAGAGCTACCGTTGATCACGTGGTCATCCTGCAGGCCGTCGGAGCAGTTTAGGCCTGCATGATGCGGGAACAGCAGGGTCAAGCTATCGCAGCCATACAGCTGCCCGTAGGCCATCATCTGGTAGACATCGCCCTGCGAGACACCGGCCTTTGGATCGTCAATGCGATTGGCGATCCTCTTCCACTTCGTATCAATAATCTGAACGACCTGGTTCCCGCGCTTAACGATGAGATCTGGCCGCGTTTGAAAGAGTCCCTTCTCTTCAGCCTGGAGGCAGTACATTCGTCCCCCTTGTGAGGTGACGCGCAGGTCCGTTCCGGCCAGGCCCTTCTGTAACATCCGCGCGATGTATTCCTCGAAGAGGACGTTCATTTCGAACAGCAATGAAAACCCTTCGCTGCCGCCGGAAGAGGTGGTTTGGAACCGATCCCCGAGGAGAAGTCTGGCGAGGTTCAGCAGCTCCTTCCAACGCCCATTGGTGCGATCAATCACCACGTCAGCCCACGGCAGCACGGACCGAGGAACGTCGGAAATGTCGGCATAGACAAACGATAGCTCGCGAAGTCGGCGTTGGTTGTCGCCGCTGCGAGCCATACGTGAAAGCCGGGACGTCGCTGCCTTCATGATCTGGTTCAGCGCAATGTCCGGCGTGAGAGCATCGTAGCGGCAAGCCAACCTCGACGGTTCAGCGGCTAGGCGGGAAAATTGTCTCTTGGTGTCGAGTCGCCCCCGCAACACAGGCAGGTCATCTTCATGCTGCAAGTACCGCCTGGGCATTCCGTGGCGGACGGCATCTGTCAGCTTCTCCGAAAAGATGCGGACCAGGATCTCGAGTAACGTTTCACTCTGAGTGTCGAGCGACGTCATCTGTCCGGCATCGATGCGCAGGTCCATCGCCACTGCCAGCATATGCACCAACCGCCGACGGATTTGGCGGTTGCGCTCGACCTGGTCTCCTCCGGCCACGTCGATCTTCGGCAGGATTTCGAGCACCGAATCGCCTGAGGTGATCACTCCGACAATGCCACGAGCTCGCAATGCCTTCCGCCCATGCTCAAGAACACCGCCACCGCCAGCACCTGCCAACGCTGATGCTGCGGCTACCGCGGCTATGCGATCAGCTGCCGCTTCTGAGATCTCGTTCTCACCATCACCGTAGCGGATGGTTTCCCACTCGAGGACGGTCTTTCTGACCATCGTCAGGCAAATCCGGAGTAAGAAAAGTCGCTGCGCACACTCCACCGGTATCGCGGCGCGGCCTCATCGATCCCATCGAGACCCTTCGGTGGTTTCAATTGGCGCCGGTCAATGAAGCGCCCTTCCCGGTCTCCATCGCCATCATAGGATTCGCCAAGCACAGCTGCGACCTTCGACCAATCCTCATAAAAATACTCGGCCAGAAGCGGGATCACTTTGTGCCGCATCACATCATCTACGTCGGCACGGGATACACAGCTCATGAAGTAGGCATGTCCAATCTGATGTTCCCGATCGAAAAGGTACTCGATCCGCTCATTCATGACGCGAAGCAGCGCCGCCAGGTCGATGCCGTCAATTGGGTCGAGCAATGATGGTCTGGGCATCAGCTCTTGGAACTGGAATCGGCGCCGCAAAGCGGTGTCCAACAATGCGATGGAGCGATCTGCCGTGTTCATGGTGCCAATGATGTGCAGATTTGATGGCACACCGAACATATCGCCCGAGTAGGGCAATCGAACACGCAAGGCGTTCTGCTGGCCGAGCCTTTTGTCGGGCTCCAACAGGGTGATCAGTTCACCGAACACCTTTGAGATATTGGCACGATTGATCTCATCCAGGACCAAAACGAAAGACTCTGGGCCCTTCTGCCCGGTGGTTTGTTGGCTTGCGATGTACCGCTCCAACGCTGGGATGTTGAGTTCGGCATCGTTCAGCGCATACACAGACTTCTGGGTGAAGGTGCGGGCATATATCTCGCTGACAGGAACGCCGGCACGATCGGTCCATAGCCACCGCACGGCCCGCCGGTGAGCATACGTTCCCCCGTCACGAGGAGCGAATTGGTACTCTCCGACCACTTCTCCGATGGCCCGGAACAGGGAATTGCCCTTGGACACCACAATGATGTCGCCGTTCTTCATCGAGTTCCGAAATATGAATGGCATCTGGACACGACCGCTTGAAGCGTTCGGCTCACCGCCGCCCATTTTGCCAGACTGCCGAACTGCATCAATGATCGCCTCGCGGTTCGAAAAGCGGTCGTCGCTCCAGTCGATGTCCTCAAATCCTAGCAGGGTGTAGCCACCGTCAATCGCTTCCTCGAACAAGTGCGCATCTTCGGGGTTCGCGGCCTCACCGATCGACATCTTGAAGATCTGGCGCCCCACCAGCTTGAACTCGATCTCACCCGATCCCGTGCTGGTTTCCGCCCTCCGGGCGATCCGTCGGAAAACACCCTGCACGGGCCTGAGCTCGAAACCTGCGGCCCCCTCCTCACTTGTCTGCGTGGGCCGAAGTCCCTCGACGAAATCCTCGTAGGAAACGGATTGATGGAAGGTGACGAACTCAATGCGTCCGGCCTCGAGCAGCCTTCGATACGCCGCCATGACGCCAGCTCGATCCTCCGGAACTGCTTCTCCGCACAAGCGCACAGCCTCCTCGGCCGTTGAATGCGTTTTTCCTGTTCCTGGGGGACCGTACAGGATCAAATTGGTCGGAAGAGGCACGACCGATGAGACATCATCAGGCTGGTCAGTGGGCAATGAACGCGTCTCCTCCTCGAGGTTTCCGACGTTTCCCTTGGGAGGGACGCCAATCTCCGCGGCGATGGTAGGGTCAAGCTCATACCGGACCAGCCGTTGCTTACCGTAGGCGAGGTAGTTCACCTGCCCGCCGCTCGTGGATTGCAATCTTGCCGGCAGGCGATCGACGAGCATGCCCCGGGCGACCTCGGCCAAGGTGTCTACCTCGAGGGCTTCATCCGCCAGATTGCTGGCACCGGCTGGTTTCAGGCGGTATGCGGAACGACCGGACTGACGATTGTGGTTCTTCACCGGCTTGAAGGATCCGCCAACACTATCGAAGAGCACGAACGGGCGACCGTCGAGTGGTCCGGGATCTGCCCCGTCAAGACGAAACCTAAACACTGTGGCTGAGCTCTGATCGGCGCCATCTTGCTCCGGCGCGCCCACGTCCGCCATAGCCAGGAACTTTGGGCCTTGGAGTGCTTGGCAAATATTCGGCCAAGCCTGATTGAGATCCAGCGCTTCGTTGACGTCCCGAACCAGAACGCTCACCTCGCTCTGATCGGCCTGTCGACCCGGCTCAATGTAGTGTTCCAGCACGTATTGGCGGATCTTGTCGGCATCCCGATCTCCCGCGGGTTCGCCACTCAGGAACTGGCCATACTGACCGAGCCAGGAGCGCCAATTTGCCAATCTGTTGATCGGGTTTTCCGACTGCGGCATCAGCACGCGGTAGTCTGTGCCGCCGTGCTGGAAATCCTCCCGCATGTCCTTGATCCGGTCGCGCAGCTGGCTAAAGCGATCGGCGTTCCAGGCAGCCTCTAGGTCAGAATGGGGAGACCCCAGCTCTGGCAACTTGGCTTCGATTGTTCTGACGGCATAGACCCTGGTGTTTCGTGCCGCTTCTGCCTCTGCCCCTCGAGCTAGCAACCATGCCTTGAACGCTTCTTCCTGCATTTGTCCCCCATACCGTCACGAGTCGCCCTTGCCCAAAGTATCACCTAGCATCCGAGCTCGTGTGCTTGCAGTCAGGGCTTCGACTACAGACAAGAAAGTCGCTGCCAGATTTTGAGCGGCGCCCAACCAGATATCCTGCCGAGCACTTTGGGCATGGGCGCAGTGCCTGACCATCAACGGTTTCGAACCGGACTTCCTGGCGGGCAATGTCACACAGCTCATCGACATAGCGGGATCGCTGGTCTTCATGGGTCAGCAGGAACACCCCACGGCTGGCACGGGTCAGCGCGACATAGAACAGCCGGCGCTCCTCGGCGTAGGGAAACGTCTCTGGCTCCGGGATGACAAGATGCAAAAGCTCATCGTCCTCGATGCGGCTTGGGACGCCATAATCGCCCTCGCTGATATCGAGAAGGATTGTGTAGTCCGCTTCCAACCCCTTCGCCCTGTGAAAGGAGCGAGCCTCAACCTGGATGTGCTCGAACTTGGGTATTGCGCCTTCGAATGGGTCGAGGTGATTGTACCGCCAAAGCACCATGACTTTGAGTTTTGGCTTGGTATCGGTGCGCCATTGCTGCGCTATGCTGCCAAGGAAGGTATCGAGCCGCTCAAGCACCTGATGGCACGGCGCACCGAAGTCGATCTTGCCGCGGACGGATTTGACTGGGATTACCCGGATAGACTTGGAGATCGCCGCCCGGCTTGAACGAACGGCCTTTTTGAGCTGAGCAGGGTTGCGCTGAACAAACTGGGCGGCCGTTTCGGCGATGAGCTGGTTGCAGCGATAGGTCTGCTCGAGTCTGCCGAGCCAGCTGGCGCCGAAGTTTTCTTGGAAGCCGGTGAATAGCGAAATGTCGGAGCCGGCGAAGCGATAAATCGACTGCCAGTCGTCGCCGACCGCGAACACCTTGGAGAATGGGCTCTGTTGCCTCAGAGCCTTGATAAGGTTGGCTCGAGGCTCCGAGATGTCCTGGAACTCATCGACAAGGATCAGGGTGTATGGGCTGACGTATTTTCGGGTCTCGACCAGCTTGGTGGCATCACCGATCATGGAGTCGAAGTCGATGCGATCCGCATCCGCCAGCTTCTGGGAATAGACTGTAGCGACCTTCCAGACCACCTGCGCAAAGATCCGAGCCCGTTCCTTGTCGTGAAGCGACTTTGCCCGTTCGAGCAGCATCTCCAAGGAAAGGTGACTGGACCGGATGTGCTTGATGCAGGTGCTGATCACCTGGTGGTAGTGCTTGATGACGATGGGGCGCAGGACTTCGAGAATCTCCTCGTACGACCGCAGGGACAAGGGGATCTGGCGCTTCTCGATCTCGGCCTGCAGCATAGTCAGCAACGTCCCATCGCTGGCCTGCGCCGATGTCGTCTCGAAGAAGTCGATCTGGCCGCCACGATAGGCCTGGCGCTTGCTTTCGGCGTGCTCCACATAATTTTCGAACGGCGAAGTGCCATCAGCGTTTAGGGCAAAATGCTCATGAACGGTCTCGGTCAGCGGATAGTAGAAGTCGGGATGGACATGGCGCTTGGTGCCGTCCGGATCGGTGACCTCGAGCTGCTTTTCGTATTCAAAAGTCACCGAGTTCAACCACAGCCAGTTCGCTATAGATTGTTCCTGCAGCGACTTCACGACGACGCCGGCATGCGTTCCAATGGTGGCTTTGCCCTTGGTCCGCAACTCGGTGATGTATCGCAGGTAGTCCGTTTCGCTGTCGAACACCTCTCGTGGTAAGTCGGCCTTTGGGTGGACGATGAGCAGGTCGATCCAGAGAATCCTGAAATCGGCGTCGGCCTGCATGAGCCTCTGAATGATCTCCTCGATCGCCTTGGCTTCTGCGGCGGGATGCTCAACCCAGTTGGCGATTTGTGGGGGCTTCCCCTCGACCTCCTGAATGATGCCGCGCCCTAGGGCATGGAAGGTGGTGACGCGACAGCCGAGATCTTCGACGCTGACCTTCAACTGCTTGGCGATGCGGACCTTGAGCTCCTCGGCAGCGCTCTTGTTGTAAGCAAGGACCAGAATGTCCTCGGGTCGATAGAGCCCCTTTTCCAGAACGTAGGCGACCTTCCCCACCATGGTCGCCGACTTCCCAGAGCCGGCCGACGCCACCAGAAGGTTGTTGTCCTCGAGTCGGATGCAAGCCTCACGCTGCTGGTCGGAAAGAGATCGACCATCCAGGTCCTCGAAGAACGGCGCGAACGCCAAAAGCTCTGAGACCAGGAAGGCTTCATTGTACTCATCTCGGACAGTCGGGTTGGTGAGTAGCTCGAACGAACTGAGCTGCTGCCGGTTCTGAGGACACCGAGATAAGGTGTTTTTGGAACTGGAGAGTTGGAATGCAGAGACGGAAGTTCAGCCGGGAGTTCAAGCTCGAGGCTGTGAAGCTGGTCAGGGAGCG
>Ga0172380_10003334_pt1 | contig 22257 bp, 23 predicted proteins | sample Leawe162metaG_FD_119747 | JGI IMG/M metagenome (GOLD analysis project Ga0172380, IMG submission 119747) | Leachate microbial communities from a municipal landfill in Southern Ontario, Canada - Leachate well 162 metaG | ecosystem: Engineered > Solid waste > Landfill > Unclassified | place...
ACTATCAGTGTTGGTGACTCCAGCTGTCGTGAGGTCAGGGGGGCTGGTGCTGGGGTTATCGACTTGCCAGAGGGCTATCTTCTTGGCAGCTTGGGTGAGGGCCGAGCTCGCGGCGCTCGCTCGGGCCCTGCTTTGAATGCCGTTATAGGCTACAATGACGATCGCAGCCAGGACACCAATGACGACGATGACGATGAGGAGTTCGACGATGGTGAAGGCGCGCTGACGCTGATATACCCTCCTCACCTACAAGACTCCTGGATCGGGCAATATAATCACGCAGTACGTTAATGGCCCCACATTCGATGTATAAGAAAATGCGCTAGCAGTATAACCGCCGCTTACAGGTTGTGCTACTGGCCGCAAAACACAATCTTGATTATTCCCCGCCAGCCAATAATGCAGAAAGGGGTACGTGGTTTTCGGACTAGATCCCGAAGGATCTAAGGTATCATAGGCCCGCAGGCTAATCCCTGCTGTGATACCTCCAGGACCGTTATTAGAGTCGAGTTTATCGGGCGGATACTGGGGCAGTTTTGCGATCGTGGCATATGCACTGTTTATGGATGGGTAGGGGTGTTTGATATTACCCGTTGTGAAACAATCCTCGTCAGCATTGGTGTCGAAGTCAGTTGGATAGCCAGTGCCCAGACATGAGTGGTTATTGAGTGTTGTAGCTGGGTACGCACCATTTTGAGCAGTATAGGCAACAATAAGTTTTTGCCAATCTTTCGCAGCGGCTATGCGCCGAGTATTATTCGCCCGTTGCTGCACACTATTATACGAAACTACAGTAATGGCCGCCAAAATTCCTATAACAACGATCACAATCAAAAGCTCGACAATAGTGAAACCGCTTTTGGTTTTATGCATGGCTTTATTTTAGCATAGGCACCACTATAATAGGACAACGGGAATCTGATACGTAAATAGACTCACCGATTAAGACGATGAGTCTATTTTTTGGCGTTTTTCTATACGTAAGGTACAATGTTTCATCATGACAAAACATATGGGTCGCCTGGCTCGTATAGTAGCTCAGTACAAAGATCTTTCTGTTTTAAAGTCCAAGGATCTTTATCGGTACGATTCATGATTCCTGGCGTATCTGTGCCGTATTGTGGAATGATGAACGCTTGAAGCGAATGCTTGCAAGTAAAGGCTGGTTCTGGTACATAACTTCTTGAGTTACAAAAAGAAAAACATTTGTTATTACTAAATATAGCACAGTTTCATTATTCTGTCAACATACTTATGTGCTTAGAGTGTGTCTATTTTGTACCAGTCGCTGGGTTCTCTGGAATCACCACCCACAAAATAAGATATGGTAGTAGCCCGGGCAGTCCACCCGGCAAAAGAAGCAGTACTGCTATCACGCGCACAATAGTCGGATCAATATTCAGATACTCGGCGATCCCCGCACACACCCCAGCAATTTTACGATCTGCTTTTGAGCGGTATAGTCGTTTCATATCCATAAGTATATAGTATCGTTAATATGACTCGCAACCGTAGCCATCGTTGTCACCGTCAAAATTGTGGCGGTCATAGCCCAGTACGCGAACGCTAAAGCCGATATCACGGCAGTCAAGATCATATGAAACCACCGGAACGCACCCCGAATAGTTGGCATCGCAGTTCGATGTCACTTTTGGTGCTGGCGCAGGCTTCACGTACGTACCGATGAGCGTGAGCTGGTTGATAGGAGCTTTCGTCACCTCACGTTTCGTTTCTTTTCGAGATTTTTCTGTGCCGTTTATATAGGCTACCTCATAGGTAAGAGTACGCTCACCGTTTACGCCAGGGGTGGAAACGCGCTTTTCGCCAAGCGGAATCGTGCCGTCGTTTTGCTCGACCGCTTCAAAGGCGATAGCCTCGGTCTTTGTTTCTACCTTAACTTTTGGCTTGGTGGCCTCTGCCTGTTTGAGCTTTTCTGTTTGAATAGCATTTTCTTGCTCTTGCTGTCTCTTCAGTTCAGTGTGCTTCGCGGCCGCTTCGTTGGCCAAGCGCGCTTCTTTGACGCTCGCGGGCTCGGTGGCAGCCAGAACCGTCCCAAATCCAATGAGCGCGACGGCAATAGCTGCACAACCAATACCTGCAATCTTGCCCCGTGAAAGCGGCTGTTTAATATATTTTCGGCGGTTAATAAGGTTTGGTCTAATAAGGTACACTACCGTCGCCACAATCAGGGCTGGTACGCCGAGCACCATTAAGAATCCTGTCAGATAATACACTACATCCATTTTGAGTCCTTTCTGAGATTTGTCTGAATTATAACACAACGATGAATCAAGCTCATGATGAATACTTTGCTACAATAAAAGTATGAAGACGACACCAGTAACCATTCATTTCAAAACGACGCTCTATTCGCTCAAGGACTGGACGATCTTGCCGATACCAAAGAGTGAAAGCGTGAAGCTACCGTCGCGTGGACAGATTAGCGTTATAGGCACCCTTAATGGACATGAATTTCGAACAGTGCTTGAGCCCGATGGACACTGGAGCCACTGGATGCGGGTAACCGACGAGCTGCAAGCAGCTGCAGGCGTCACAACTGGCGACAGTGTACACGTCAAGCTGACGAGCACAAAGGATTGGCCAGAGCCAACACTACCCAAGGACTTTGCCGACGCTCTAAAGATTGCGCCCACGAAGGTGAAGGATAAATGGCGCGACATCACACCGATGGCGCGCTGGGAGTGGATCCGCTGGATGAATGCCACGCTCAGCCAAGAAACCCGTGCCATCAGAATAGAAAAAACTATTTCCAAACTCGCTGGCAAGCACCGCCGCCCCTGCTGCTTCAACCTTGCGGCGTGTACCGAACCCTACGTCGCTAAGAGTAGTCAGCTGATTGAACCCGAGTCCTGAATTAAAGCAGCCGCCGAACATAACGTTCAGCGGCATAATGTGCCCTAGGAGAGATAGCTCATTCACGCGGGACATTCCCGGCGCTACTTGACCCTAGGTAGTTGAAGGTGCTCATCACCTGGGAACTCGACGGTTGAAGAACTTCAACATAAGAGCGCACCCGGCGATGAAAGCCACCCAGAAAAGGGCAACCACAATGTGCGTCAGCATGACGTCCTCCTGTCGTATATGCTGAGGGGGGCGGGTGGATGACCGCCCAGGAGATCATCCACCCGCCAGACGAACCGAGTATGAGTCGGCTCGACATGATAGAACATGCCCTCGGAAAGAATCCCTCCCTTCTTCCACATGCTCTTGGATTTTAATATAATACCAAATGTTATAACTGTCAAACAGAATCATCGCTGTGAACTATTTGACGGTTTATTGCAGCTCTCACCTCATTCTCAGTCAGCATCGGCTCCTTTTTCACGATATACTTCACCACCCTGTCATAGGCCCATTCTCTACTCATGGCTACCTGAAGAACCTGCATACCTGTACGGCGGCGAGATGCGAGACTATCTACTGCATTGTCTGCCACAATTGCGCGAAACGCTTCTTCGCTATCCGGGTCCCTTGATAACGGTGCCGTCTCTAAATAGCTCAAGACTCGGTGACAGGCGTCGTCCAGCTTGCTTTCCTTAAGACACACCCATTTTTCATCACAGCGCTCGACATAACAGCCATATGATGTATATCGATAAAACTCTGAAGCCTGATCGCGTATCCGCGAATGGGCTGTTAATCTATACACTATCTCATGATAATCACCGAGTGACGGTCTGGCGTAAGAGGCAAGCCTGTAAACTCTACTTTCATCACCCCACCAGGCTTCCTGTGGCCCATCATCTTTATCGTAATGTATGGCTGCCTGATAATCAAAAATGTTCGCACTCGTCAATATGATATCTCCCTTTAGATCAGATACCTCGGGAGACTGGGGACTGCTTAGCTTCTCTTTAGACATTTGGCTGTTTCAATCATTATGCTTGGCCTCTATTCATTCCATAATAAAAGGACAAGAGGCCGTGCGCAAGCATGAGAGCTACCAGCCCCCGCCACCTCCGCCTCCGCCACCACCACCTGATGATCCACCGCCTGAGGAGCCGCCCGAGCTGGAGCTACTGGCCGAGGTGTAGCTCGCGGAGGTTGCAAAGCTACTCATTGCCGAGGAGAAAACCGCTGCGTTGAAAACCGTATTGCCCGCGTACCAATCAGGGCTGGAGCCAGCTGACTCATAATACATGCCTATCTGTTTATTCCACTCTTTTTCTTCCCCAAATAGCACTGCATACGGCAAAACCCGTTCATAGAGCTTCACAAGCTGGGTTGGATCATCGGCAGCTACGTGAACCTTCTGAGCACCTTCTGGGCTTTGAAGCATCTTCAGACGCTCTGTTTCGGCCACTTTAATATACATCTTGAGACCCTCAAGATAGCGGCTGAGGTCTACACCTTTGTCTGTCAACGGCCACAACGTAAAGGCACATATAAAGGCGATGCTCGAGGCGACTAACAACACTGGACTAAGAGTGACAACTGCTAAAACGAGTAAGATCGCAGCAGCTTTTTTAAACCAGCCTGACTTTTGCACATCCTTGGCGCGTAGATTGTAATCCCCGCGAATAAGATTTTTGAGTTTTTTGTCGTTGTCGCTCATCTTCATATAGACGGCCGTATTGTTCTGCAGGCTTTTTAGTGACAAGCGTTGCCCGACGGCCGTAGTGCCAAAGATATCTTTAAACAGCTCTTGCTCTTCTGGTAAGAGATCACTAGTATCGCGTATAATCTCGATGTCGTACTGCGCTTTTGACCAAAAGCTCTTAGGTTTGGTTTCGTATATTTTGATATAGTGACGCACTGCAAAATCAAGCAGCTGAGCCGTGAAGACACCTTGTGGAGCAGACATAAACTGAGCAGCCGTGGTCACACTGACCCCTTTGGGGGGCAGATATTCTGGCACGATCGTCCCAATATCTTTTTTACGATTTGACCAGCGCGCATACCGCATACTCAGCCAGATAATTGTTCCAAGCCCAATAATACTGGTGATAGCAAGCGAGAGTAGGTACGCCACCATCAGTTTTTCGGCGAGACTCGGCTGATAGGCAGCAAATGTAGCTGGCGTGAAGCCAACTGCCATAGTCACGTTTTGGTACGGTCCAAGATCCTGTACGGTTGCCTGAAGGCTCGAACCGTTTTTTTCAAGCTGACACGAGTTTGTGGAACCCGTTTGTCCTTGATAGCATGCCATTCTATCTGTCAGTGAGCTCGTAAGATCGCCCAAGAGATGCAGCCGCGCCCTCAGCGCACTAATCGGCACCGTCCACTCTGTCCCGTTTGTATCCCAATAAAACTCATCGCTCTTGGTGTCGGCAAAGTACCGCGTCACATCGCGCTGCTCGTAGGTAATAACGTAGGTTGTACTGCCGTGGACATAGCTGTTGGCATCGCCGATGCGAAGCACCAGATTATCATTGTCGGTATGCGTACTATATGGCTGCCTAGCCCCTCGAGCATCGGTGACTGACGTAATAGACAGATTGGTCGAATGGCCATCGTAACGCTGGGGAATGGCTCGCTCAATACCATGATTCTGATCGATATCGGGAAATTCCGCTGTGATTTTTTCGACTGTTTTGAGTCGCGAACGATTGTCGCTACCTTTGGAGAGATAATAATCAGCCTCAAAGCGACTAATCGTAAAATTATTAACCGATGCAAATACACTCGGAGCGAGTAGCTGCAGTCCAATAACCACGCTGAGCAAACCAATAAAAAGACGTTTCATATTTTATAGTATACTCCAGCGCAAGCTATTTCTTGGTGTATACTAGACAGGTAGACAAAGGAGTCTAATTGTCATCATGAAAAGCTAGCATTCATCGTAGTATCAAAATCGTTTTAAATCGAAAGGATGTTAGCTATGGCCAAAGGTCAAAACAAGCGAAAAGAAGTCAAAAAGCCCAAAAAAGCTAAAGACACACTCTAAAAATTAAATCCCCGCCCGACCTGAGGTGGGGATTTTATTCTCTAGTGACCAGCGACAATCTTGAGTAGTATGATGCCGACGCCCAGGCCAACCTCAAAGGCGCTAGTCACGATGATCTCGAGAAGGTTGCTGTGAATTTGGCGTCCTGCCATCAGCGAAAAACCCGCAAACGACAGTAGTAATGCAATCATTGAAATAAACAGCGCCGTCTCAAGTGAGAAGATATCAAAGGCACTCAGACCAATGAAAAAGAGTGCCGGACCGGCGGGAATCAGTAAAGCTGCGTGAGCTCGTAAAATTCCGATATACACCTGCGGGCTCATGCGCTTGCCGTTGACTACGTGGTACGACATCCGTGAGGCGACCCCTACCGCAAGCCAAAGCGCGATGACGGTGCCGAGCACGCTGAGAGCAGCCCCAGCGGGACTAAAATGCGATGCCGTCTGCCATAGCGTCGCAAGTAGAGCAATAAGCGTAATGGTGGCGTAGATACGTTCTTTCAGATATTCAGAGACCAGCTCCAACTCTTGCTTAGATAAGGCGTCTAGGTTGTCGTAAGGATTCTGGCGGTCACGTCGTTCATGCATATACATATTGTATACTAACTCTATGCTTGATCATCATATTCAGCGCTCGCTCGTCTACCGCCTGGCTTTTGCTCAGAGCATGCGGTTCAACGAACTCAAACCTGATGATATTGATAATAAGCTCTTTACCTATCACCTCAAAAAAGTAATCGCAGGCGGACTGGTCGCTAAAACCCCCAGCGGTGAGTATGCCCTGACGCCCGAAGGCCGCCGGGTCGGTAAAGGAGCGCTTGAAAAACAAAGCCGGATGATCAACCGTGCGTACTCTATCTTGCTGCTCGCTATCAGGCGCAAAGAAGACAGCGCTTGGCTTCTCTACCGGCGCCAGACGCACCCGCTCCTGGGCCTCACCGGCTTTATGCAGGCCCAGCCGGCTACCGAACGCTCGGTTACTGAGATTGCCAAGCAGGAGTGTCTTGCTCAGACTGGTCTAGACGGCAACTTTAGTGTGCACGGCCACGGCTATTTCAAAGTTTACCGTGAGCGTGAGCTCGAGAGCTTCATTCACTTCACACTACTGGTATGTACTGATATTCAGGGACAGCTTCGCCCTGCCAGTGAACAATCGGAATTCTATTGGGATACTTCCCCGGATTTTGCGGCAGCGAATATGCTACCGAACATGCGAACACTTCACAAAATGTGCGAAGCTCCGGCGGGCAGCTTCGTGGAAGAGACGTTTTACCTTTAGGCTGCACGACGAATCTCCAGTACCTCTTCAAAGAGGTCGCTAACCCTATCTGGTGCATGACGGCGAATATACACCGATACTTCACTATTAGGATCTGCCAGTTGCGCAGCCGACGCATTGACGCCAAGCTCATCCTGCAGTGTGCGTGCCCGCTCTACTGTGGCAAGCCCATGTCGGCGCACCGCGACGGATGCTTCAGCTGGGCTAAGACCATAGGTTGCCGTCCCGAGTGATAACGCGCTAACCTTGAGAGCTGTATTCCCCATAGCCCGCCCGGCTACAAATAGTTGACGAGGCTTTAGTCGCCTTTCTGTGTGAGCCGCCACAAGCCCATCCGCCTGTTCGATAGCTAGGTCAAGACTAGCCACGGCATCTGTTTGTAACGCAGACGGTTCTCGTCTCTCGCCTGTTTCGGGATCAAATAGTGTCGGCAATGTAAGCGTACGCCTCATTCTTTCAGCTTGTTGGGCATACGTATACCAGCTACTATTCAGGGCACAGGCCGCGAGGATATCTTGTATAAAGGCAAAATCGCGGTCATCTTCGGCACCTGCAACTATATGCCGAATGTTAGCAAGTCCATCTCGCTCGTATTCACGCAGAATCGTGCCCCGTGGCAATGCCCGGCGACGCTCTGCTTCGTCTGCTCGACGAGTCCGAGCCGGTATATAATGCTGGTCTGTTAAGTGATGTGTCGGGAGGTCAAAATTCTTGTATGGTGTCTTCATATCCTTTACTATGAGCTTTTGTCTCGCGTAAAGCAGTGAACACTTTTTCACCTACTCGTGTAAGCAGGTATAATAGAAAGAGCTGTAATAAAGGAAGGATATGACCCATGAAAGACACGAACGTTCCATTTATTACCCTAAATAACGGTGTACAGATGCCCCAGCTCGGTCTTGGTGTCTGGAAAGCTCAAGACGGCGAGGAAGTCGAGGCCGCCGTGACAGCGGCGCTGGAGGCTGGCTATCGCCTGATAGACACCGCCATGGTCTATGGAAATGAGGCTGGTGTTGGCAATGCCATCCGGGCCAGCGGCATCCCACGAGAAGAAATATTTGTGACGACAAAGCTCTGGAACAGTGATCAAGGTAAAGACAATGTTCGTCCAGCCTTTGAAGCCAGTCTGAAACGCCTTGGCCTTGATTATATCGATCTGTACCTGATTCACTGGCCCATGCCCGCCCGTAACCTGTACGTTGAAACTTGGCTAGAATTCGAGAAGTTATATGCCGAAAAAGTAGCGCGCTCTATTGGAGTTAGCAATTTTCAGATAGAACATCTCGAAAACCTGGCACAACATAGCAGTGTAGTCCCAGTTGTCAACCAGATAGAACTCCATCCCGGCTTTTCGCAGGAGAAGTTACGTAACTATGGTAAAGCTCGTAGTATATACATAGAGTCATGGAAGCCTCTCGGTGGTGCTCAAGGAAGTATTCTCGCTGACACAACGCTGTCTCGCATCGCAGAGGCACATGCTAGAACAACTGCTCAAATCGTCATTCGGTGGCATCTTCAGCACGATTTGATCGTGATCCCCAAGTCCGTTCACGAAGAGCGAATCAAGCAAAATATCGACGTGTTCGATTTTGAACTTAGTAAAGATGATATGGCTGCAATCGATAACCTTGAGAATGGCCAGCGACTCGGGGCTGACCCTGACTCCCTCAATAGTTACTGAAAAGCTGGCGTCGTACAGCTCGCCATCAAGCTCAGCATCGCGAGCTGGTAGACCTTAGACCGCTAAGCTCTCCTGATCTGGATCTTCATCGAGGTCCTCGATGCGTTCGCGGGCGTCTTCCGAATCTTCGTCGTCCAGATCAAGTTTATCCATTTCTTCTTTGAACTTTTTGGCCGGAACGCCAAGAGCTTTTGTGGGATCATCTTGCTCATCCATGATGGGGTCAGGGCCGCCACCAAAATCGTCTTGATAGCTATGCTGCGGGGTGTAATCACTTGTGGGCATATGGTATCCTCCTACTCTTTTATTATACTCTTAGTGTGACACAGATATCTTAGCCCTAGCTGTGCTGGGGTATAAAAATAACACCCCGACCGGGGTGCCATTCTCATCGCGCGAGGGGACGTTAGCTACTCATACTGAGCAGTGTCCAGACGCCTCCGCGGTTGTCACTACGCATTTTGAAATGCCTGTATCCATCTGTCAGGGTCAAGATCTGTGCAATTCGTTCGCCGTGGCGGACGATGCAACTCAGCCCTGCGTCGATGAAGTCGTAGGTGGTACCTTCAAACTCCATCTGTCGTGGATACGCCACCAGGTTCTTTTTGAACCCCATAGCCGTGACGTGTACTTGTTTGTTAATGATTGTGTTGTTCATATTCACTCCCAGCTTTCTCTTCGAAAAGAAAAAGGCTAATGCTTATTTGATTAGCGAATGGATTTTGGAGTTAAGTCAGTGACAAAAAGGAGTAATCAACCATTCAAATACTCTGTTTATTGCCCTAACGATGCGAATATGGATGTCCGAGGGACATCAAAATTGTAAAAGCTTGTAAGTGGAAAGGCCTTTAAAAAGCCAGTACCTACATAGCTACCTTCTAGTATACACCCGCTTATGCTTAGAGCGTCAAGCATATTTTGCCTAACTCTTAATACCTCACTCACGAGGCCCCTACGCGCCTAGAAATTCACGAATTAGCGATGTAATTTCTAGGGCTGCAGTCGCTTGAGCCTCGTTTCGTTGAGGTATTAAGAGTTAAGATAAGACTAGATAGCCGGAGCGGGTGCGAGGGTGCTATCGATACTTTGCGTGAGGGCGGCGGACTGGCTGTTGATAGTCTCCAGCTCAGTCCGCAATCGGTTGTACAGCGTCACCTTGGCGTTAATTGATGTGCGTTGAGCATCGAGTTCGCTTGAGCGAGCCAGCAAGGCACTTCGTTGGGCATTAAAAGCACTCTGAGTACTAAATCCACCGTTTTGCGCCTGGCTATTAAACTGGTTGATATCAGCGTTGAGCTGACTGACGGCAGTGTTATAAGCAGCCGACTGTTGATCAATCTCACTGGCCAAGCTATTGAGCTGCAGTACAAGCGCATCAGCCCGGACTTTGAGCTGCGTAAAGAGCGATTCGTAGCGTTCGTGCATAGTCGTCACTTGATGACGATCGGTAAAGTACTGGGCATAGTACTGCTCGAGGTCGCTTCCCACGTCGCTGACTTCGGTCCCAATGATGGAATGAAGCTCGTTAAAACGCTCTCCCGGCTGGGTACGGTCATAGTAGGCCATCCGTTCACGCAGCTCATCGGTCGCTACCCGTTCGTAGACTTTGGTGAGTAGTGGCTCGAGCTCATTCTTTTCTCGCTCGCTCAATCTATCCCAGGCAGCATGAAGCATCTCGTGAGCCGCTGTCACCTCTTTTATACCGTCAAGCTGGTCATTCGTCACATTATAGATATAAATCCGTCGCGCTGCGTAGCAGCCCAAAATTGCGCTGTGCTCCTCTTGCTTGCGGCACTGCTGATTAAAGGTCGCCGCCTCGTCGACCTGTGGTTGCGAAGCGTAGAAATAGAACCGGCCATGATCGGATAGTTTTGCCCGGGTGGTGATGGTTTTGACCTCACTCGATGGCTGGTACTGCCAGACCATCAACTGATCAACAATAAACTGACGATTGAACAGCACCCAGCCAGCCACCACCATGCACACGAGCAGGATACCAATCCCAATAGCATGGGCGGCGTGGTGGCTAGGCTTCGCCAGTGACGGAGATGGAGAGTCCACCCTTTTTCACTCCTACCGTGAGTACGCTACCCTTTTCATATTCACCAGACAAAATGCCGTCCGCCAGTGGGTGCTCAAGCAGATCTTGGATAGCGCGGCGCAGAGGGCGAGCGCCAAACTTTTCATCGTGCCCTTCACTTACTAGGAACTTCTTGGCGGCGGGTGAAATTACCAAATGGATACCCTTTCGTACCAGTCGCTGTTGCAAGTCGTTGATGAAATTGTCAAAAATCTTACCGACTTCGCGGCGTGTCAGCGCCCGGAAGGTGACAATCGCGTCGAAGCGATTAATGAGCTCGGGGCGCATCATGTGTTCAAGTGCTTCACGGGTGGCGATAGCGTTGTTGTCGTGCTCGATATCGAGCTGCTTTTCGTCAGACTTGGTGGTCGCGTGAAAGCCGAGGCTCGACTCTTTCATCATCTTATCAGCCCCCAGGTTGCTGGTGAGAATGATGATGGTATTACTAAAGTCGACTTGGCGACCCTTCGCATCGGTCAGCTTCCCGTCTTCGAGCAGCTGCAGCAGCAACTGGAAGACTTCAGGATGGGCTTTTTCAATCTCATCGAACAGCACCACGCTGTAAGGCTGACGGCGGATCTTATCGGTCAGTTGCCCGCCATCGTCGTAGCCGACATAGCCAGCTGGTGCACCGAGCAGGCGCGAGGTATTATGACGCTCGCCAAATTCACTCATGTCAATTTTAATGAGCGCATCGTCACTACCAAAGACTTCACGTGCTAGCACGCGGGCCAGCTCGGTCTTACCCACCCCCGTGGGGCCCATAAAGACAAAGGATCCGATCGGCCGCTCGGTACTGGCCACGCCACTGCGGGAACGGCGAATAGCGCGTGCCACTTTTTCGACAGCTTCGTGCTGGCCGATAATATATTTACCCAGGTGCTTTTCGAGGTTGCGAAGCAGCTTCGCTTCAGATTTTTGGACTCGTTTCACCGGAATACCCGTCATGGTCGCAATGGCGTGCGCCACATCATCGTCTGCCAGCACCACAGGGGTCTTCTTCTCAAACTCTTGCTTGGTTTCCTCAAGCTTTTGGCTAATCTGGCTAATGCGGGTTTTATAGAGTGCGGCTCGTTCATAATCTTCGGCGATAACCGCTTCTTCCATTTTCTCGTTCAGATTTTTGAGTTGACGCGTAAAATCGCGCAGTTTGCTCGGCTTACGGCCCTTTTTGACTCTCACCAGCGCGGCTGCTTCATCAATCACATCAATGGCTTTGTCGGGCATAAAGCGCTCTGACACGTAGCGATCGGCCATATAGACGGCATCCTCGATCAGTTCATCATCAATCTGGACGCCGTGGTGCTTTTCGTAGTGAGGCTTGAGGCCTTTCAGGATCGCCACAGTGTCTTTCATACTAGGTTCTGGCACGATAATTGTCTGGAAGCGGCGCTCCAGGGCGCTATCTTTTTCGATGTGCTTGCGGTATTCATCAAGGGTCGTCGCACCGATCAGGTGGATCTCACCACGCGCCAAAGCGGGTTTGAGCATATTGGCGGCATCAAGCGCGCCTTCAGCGGCACCTGCACCAACCAAGAGATGAAGTTCATCGATAAAGACCAGGACGTTTTTCTGAGCCTTCAGTTCTGTAATCACTTTCTTGAGGCGTTCTTCAAATTCACCGCGGTACTTCGTACCGGCAATCATGGCCGCCAGATCCAGCTGGATCACTCGTTTATCGAGCAGATGATCGGGTACGTCTTCGTGCGCGATACGCTGAGCCAGGCCTTCCACGATGGCCGTTTTACCGACCCCCGGTTCACCAATCAGCACTGGATTGTTCTTGGTACGGCGACTGAGGATCGTAATTATACGTTCGGTCTGGGCGTCGCGACCAATCACCGGGTCGAGCTGGCCATGCTTAGCTTCACTCGTCAGATCAATACCGAAGATATCGAGAGCACCACCTTTGGCTTTTTTCTTGGTTGTCGTGGCGTTCAAACCATCGAGACCCTGATAGGCATTATTTTGGCGATCGAAAAATTCTTCAAGCTCGGACTTGAGTTCGGGTAGATTAATGTTCATGTCGCGCAGTAGCACAGTGGCGCGAGCGTTCTTCTGGCTGAGAATACTATAGAGAATGTGTTCGGTACCCAGGAAATCTTGGTGGAATTCCTGCGCGATCTCCCAACTCATCTTCAGAGTTAGTTTGGCTGTCTCGGACAAACCCTTAGCCCCGGTGCTCACTATGAGCGTGCGAGGCGTTAGGTTGAGCGCCAGTTCGGCTCGGTCGAGCGTCACGCCCACATCGGCGAGGAGTTTTGCCCCCACTGATGAACCCTGCGCCAGGACTCCGAGAAGGATGTGTTCGGTTCCGATATAAGCGCTGCCATATCCCCGCGCAATGGCGTCGGCATGCTGCAAACTTGTCCGAGCATTGTCGGTAAGGTGACTGACAAATTCGGCGAAATCATCTGCCATATACTTCCATTATCCTTTCTTTAGTCCCTAGGCGCAAGCGTTTTAGCTGTTTTCTCACGTTGCTATATCTAGTATATTAAAAACTAGCACTCGGGTCAAGCGAGTGCTAGTTTTTTCTTAAATCTTGTGGCAAACTGAGTCATTCAACCCTCATTCACGAGGCCCTTCCGCGCCTAGAAATTCACGAATTAGCGATGTAATTTCTAGGGCTGCAGTCGCTGGAGCCTCGTCTCATTGAGGATTGAAGACTCAGGGCCATGCCTAGATCTTACTCCTCTGTGGCTTGTTCCACTGCGTCAAGAAGACTGTCTTCGATGTTTTTCTTTGGGGCCTTTGGCTCGGCTGCCTTGGCAACCGCCGTCTCAATGTCAAGCTCATAGCCAGTCAGGCGGCTCGCGAGGCGGACGTTCTGTCCGGCGCGGCCAATGGCGATTGACTGCTGGTCTTCAGATACAAAAACTTTCGCGCGCTTGGCTTTTTCGTCGATCTCTACCTTTACCACTTCAGCTGGGCTCAGCGCATTCCGAATGAAGTCTTCTGAATTCTCGCTAAAGGTAATGATGTCGATCTTTTCTTGGTCACCAATCTCGTTCATGACAGCCTGCACGCGAGTACCGTGCCCGCCAACAAACGTCCCGACTGGATCAACACCTGGTACAGTACTGGCAACAGCCAGCTTGGTGCGACGACCGGCTTCACGAGCGATTGCCTTAATCTCGACAGCCCCGGTTTCCATCTCGGGCACTTCCTGGCGGAAGGGGAGTTCCACGAAGGCTTCATTACCACGGCTCAAGATAAGCTGCGGACCACGGTTATCGCGCTCAATGTCTTTAATAAAGACCTTGATGCGGCTGCCAATGCTATAAAATTCACCCTGGATCTGCTCGCTCTGAGGAATAATACCAGTAGCTTTACCAAGCTCCACGCGGATGACACGCGGTTCGACGCGCTGTACCGTACCGGTGACGATAGTACCGATTTTGTCTTCGTACTCTTCGAGCACGACTTCACGCTCGGCTTCACGTAGACGCTGCAGCACAACTTGCTTCGCCGTTTGCGCTGCCACACGGCCAAAGCTCACGACATTGTGCTCTTCCTCGATAGTATCGCCGATGACGGCGTCTTTTTTGATCTTCTTGGCGTCTTCCAGACTAATCTCGAGGGCTTCAGAGCCGACCAGCTCAACTACTTCGCGGGCTACGTATACTTTAGCTGTGCCATCATTGACGTTCAGCTCAGCTCGAACTTCTTGGTCGCGCTCACCATTGTCACGGCGCCAAGCAGCGGCAATCGCTTGCTCAATCACGCTCAGCACGGTCTCTTCGGGAAGATTTTTCTCCTCGGCAATCGTGCGCACAGCGAGAGTCAATTGTTTCAAGTTGATGTCATCCATAAATGTAATAATCCTTTCTTTTATGAAAAAATCCGACCTGCCGGCCGGAAAATGTACTAAAATTAGTATAGCTCATACACGTAACGTGCGCAAGTGCCTCCCAAATGAAAAAGCCCTGTTCTGACTTTTCCAAGTAAAACAGGGTGGGTCGAGCCGGAGAGCCACAGGCGAACACCCGCGGCCCTCCGGCTCTTAAGAGAACCGAAGATCTAGCACTCCCTGACTGAGGGCGAGGCCCAGTATGAGTGGCGTCTGTCAGCACTATCTGCTAACAGCTCCAACCGTTCTTCGTCATCCCAGCGATGGAGGACTGGCACGCGTGACCATGTACCTCCATACTTAAGCTGATAGCCGCTCAGGTTCGGTGCCGAGGCACTTCTGAACCAGGCATGCAACCAGTCCGGGAATTGGATCAACGCCGAAAGCACCTCGCTGGCAGCCAGGTTATCCTGATTCCATAACATATCGGGGCGCTTGCCCTTACCATGCTCTGGATCGAAAGCCAGCCAGACAGGTTCTGCGTAAACACGCTTATTGGGCGCAGGACGCAGGTTCTGTCTATCGGTCTTCAAGCCCTCCTCGTACGCCTTGAAGTGACCCTCCGGGACGACAATCTTGTTCCACAGATTGCTGAACGTATCCGGCACGTGGAGCAAGAGAACTTCGGTCGCAGTGGCCGGAGTAAACGCGTTGGGCGGCTCAGGCAGGGCACGTCCTCGCCAGATTTGACGTGCTCGCTCGAGCTGACGCTCTGGCGAAACATACCAAGTGGGCGGCCGCCATTGCTTGGGCAGCCTGTGTGTTACCAGTAGGTACTGCTTCTCGATGATGAGCTGCAGCGCCTCGCGGACGTCATCGGCATCAAGCGAGCCGTTGACGACACGCTTAACGATCTCGTTGTGCTGGGCCGTGATGCCCGCCAGCTTCTCGATAGTAGTGCTCATGACATAAGCCAACTTCTGCCGTAGACTTCTCCGATGCGACGTGCAGCGGTGACCTTAACTTTCATTAAGAACGGCGTATTACGTGCAATAAATTTGTATATAAAACGCTATCCTCAATGAAAGAGTGCTAAATTATTAAGGTTCTTAATCATATTATAGCATAAAATTATGCTTTAGTCACACACCGGACTAAAATCCGTTGCAGGGCGTCTCTCTCGGCGCTCGTAACCCATAGCGTATATTTCTTCTTGACGCTTACCTGCCGGTTGGCATACTGGCAGCGGAATGCTTTGTTCGCCGGCAACCACGTTGCCGCATCACCGTCACTTTTTTGCTGATTAGCTGCACCGTCTACTGCTAGAAGATTGAGCGGGTCATTAGCAAGTTCTTCGCGCCGCAGGGGTGTGAGCTGCTGAGCTCCTGTCTGCCAGGCATTGCTCAGCGCTACCACGTGGTCGATTTGTACCAGCTGACTCGTGTTAGATCCACGCTGAAACTGGATAGCCTTACCAGTATACGGATCGTCGAGCGTGCCGCTCACAACCTTACAGTCCTCACCCATCACAACATCTGTAAGATCACGGTGCAGAATAATATTCCTCGTGTCGCAGCCCTGGGTGGTTGTCCAGCCACTCCCAAATTGATCGCGGCTGTAGCCGGTTTTTGGGGCGCGGCCCTTAACTGGCAACGAAGCTAGTTCCTTAAGTGCCGGGCTATCAGTAGTAGAAGTAGAAGCAGGTTCTGGCTTGGCGGGCTCATACAGCTGCGGATTAGACAGTAAGCCAATAGCACTCACCAGAAGAATGATTATAACCCCAATGACCCGCCGAGTTCGATACTGAGTCGCCATAGTTTCATTATACCTTTGATACAATAGAAGCTATGCATACCGTATCTCGACTGACCGACCATTTCACACCAACCCATTACGACCTTTCGCTGGTTCTGGAGCGCGAGCAACGCACCTTTAGCGGCACCGTCACGATTGAGGGCGTGACGAACGATAAAACAATCATGCTTCACAGCAAAGACCTTACGATTAGCACCGTAACGGTCGATGGCAAAGGCGCCACGTTTGTTCAGGGCGACAATGACGAACTGACAATCAGCCACGATGATATCCAGCCGGGCGCGCATATCATTGTTATTGGATTTGCCGGCACCATCACCGATGCCATGCACGGTGTCTACCCTTGCTATTTTGAGCATAACGGCGTCAAAAAAGAGCTGATTGCGACCCAGTTTGAAAGCCACCACGCCCGCGAAGTCTTCCCGTGCGTCGACGAACCGGCAGCCAAAGCGACGTTTGATGTGACCCTCACCACCGAGACCGGCGTGAGCGTGCTCGGCAACATGCCGATCTTCTGGCAACGCGAAGAAGACGGTAAATTGGTCACGCGTTTTCAGACCACCCCACGCATGAGCTCGTACCTGCTGGCCTGGGTGAGTGGTGAGCTGCACAAAAAGACCGCCACGACGCTCAGCGGCGTCGAGGTGAATGTCTGGGCCACGCCAGCCCAATCGCCCGAAAGTCTCGATTTTGCACTCGAGCACGCCACCAAAACGATTGAATTCTTCGACGAATACTTCGGCGTGCCTTATCCGCTCCCCAAGGCCGACCACGTAGCCCTGCCCGACTTTTCGTCTGGCGCCATGGAAAACTGGGGCCTCATTACCTACCGCGAAGTCGCTCTTCTGGCTGATCCTACCACCGCCAGCATTAGTAGCAAACGCTATATCGCGACTGTCATTGCCCATGAGCTCTCTCACCAGTGGTTCGGTAATTTAGTCACGATGAAATGGTGGAATAACCTCTGGCTGAATGAAAGCTTTGCCAGCCTGATGGAATACATCGCCGTCGACGCCCTGCATCCGGAATGGGATATCTGGCTCGACTTTTCGTCCAATGAAAGTATTATGGCACTTCGCCGCGATGCGATTGACGGTGTCCAGTCGGTGCAGACTGATGTTCATCACCCCGATGAAATTAGCGCGCTCTTTGATGGGGCTATCGTCTACGCCAAAGGCTCGCGCCTCCTCAGGATGCTACAGCACTACATCGGTAAAGAGGCTTTTCAAGAAGGCCTCAAGAACTACTTCATGACCCATGCTTTCCAAAACACCGAGGAACATGACCTGTGGGATGCGTTCGCCGCCGTCAGCGGCAAAGATATCGCGGACTTTATGAATACCTGGATCTCTCAGCCCGGCTTCCCGGTCGTGCACGTCACGCCGGACGGCTTGTCGCAGGAGCAATTCTTCGTTGGACCCCACCAGCCAAGCTCGGCCATCTGGCCAATCCCGCTCAATGCTCTCTCCAGCGAAGATGTACCTGGGCTGCTAGAAACCAAGGAGCTGCACTTGCCGATTGCCGATGACGAGCGCTTCAATATTGGTGATACAGCTCATTTCTTGACGCATTACCCGACCGAGCACCTAGCAAAGCTCATCGCACAGGTGCAAGATGGCTCGCTCTCGCCGCTCGATCGCTTGCAACTTCTTCACGAACAAACGATACTCGCCCGCGGCGAAGTAATTAGCAGCGCCGAGCTCATCCCGCTGCTTGATGCCTATCAGAACGAAACCAATGATAGCGTGTGGGATGTTATCGGTCTTGCTCTGGGCGAGTTGAAAAAATTCGTCATCGACGATGAGGCTGCTGAGAAAAAACTCCGCGCCCTCGCCGGGCGGATCGCCGCTACACAGTATGCGCGACTCGGCTGGGACGAAAAGCCGGGAGAGCCAGAGAACGACACCAAGCTTCGTTCGACTATCCTCGGACTCATGGTCTATAGCGAAGATGCACCTGTTATTGCCAAGGCCACAGCACTGTATGACGCCAGTGGGCTCGAAAAGCTCAACCCCGAACTCCGGGCCTTAGTTCTAAGCACCGTGGTGCGCTACGAAGTCAAAACCGACATCGTGTCAGAGCTGCTGACGCACTACAAGTCCACCCATTCATCCGAGGTTCAAGATGACGTGGCATCTGGTTTGACCTCAACCAAAAACCAAGCTGCAATCGACCTGCTGCTGAGCCAATTAACTGATAAATCTGTCATCCGTAGCCAAGACGTCTTCCGCTGGTTCGCGTATATGATCCGTGGCAAAGAAAGCCGAATAAAAACCTGGCAGTGGATGCGCGATAATTGGATTTGGATCGAACAGACCTTTAGCGGCGACAAAAGCTTCGACTATTTCCCTCGCTACGCAGCCGCCGGTCTGGTTACACGCACGCAGCTGCAAGAATATATCGATTTCTTTACTCCAAAGCAGGACGACCCAGCCCTCACGCGTGTCATTGCTATGGGCATCAGTGAAATCAAAGGCCGCGTCGAGCTAATTGAGCGTGATGGCCCCGCGGTACGCGCAGCCTTACTCAATCTCTAGAAATGTCTCGACCGCTGGCGGCTCACCGGTCAATGACAAAGCGGCCAGTTTCATGTCGATATCGCGCAGTTCGCGGTAAGAGGCGTAGACCCGAGCCGCAAACTTCATCTGGCGTAATTTTGCTGGGGTGATAGCTGCAAGTCCGCCACCTTGGCGAGGCTGACGACGGTATTTTACCTCGGTGAAGAATATCGTCTTGTTATATTCTGAAACGATGTCAATCTCGCAGTACTTGGTTTTCCAGTTGCGCGCGAGAATCTGATGGCCCGCAGCTTCAAGGTAGCGTGCTGCTTCGTTCTCCGCCTTATCTCCGACTCGCTTTGTCGTAATAACCGTAGAGGGCTTGTGCGCTCTTTTCGTGCTCAAAACATCTGCAGCCCGAGACTGACCAGACGTCGAGACTCTTGTCGGTCCCGCCGCGAAGCCGTTTTGAGAAGAAATGGAGCCAGAAGGCAGATCAGTGCGATATTTAGCGAGCGGTGCAAACGACAATCGATGCAGTGGCGTCACGCCAAGACTCTCTATAGCCGCTCGGTGGATAGCGGTGCCGTAGCCAACATGACTCTTGAAGCCATAGCCCGGAAACACAACATCTTGCTCGGCCATATAGGCATCTCGCGCTACCTTAGCTACGACCGAAGCAGCTGACACACTCGGAATCAGTAGATCAGCCTTGGCCAGCGTCGTCACATATTTTCCTTTGGTGGTTTCAGCTAAAAAATTAATCGTGCCATCAATAATAATTTCATGATACGGCACCGTGATTTGCTCGACAGCACGCCGAGTCGCCAGCTTTAGGGCAGCCGATAATCCTATCTTATCGATCTCATGAGCCTGCACCCAGCCAAGCCCCACGCCAGCTGCTCGTTCGTGGATTATGACATTTAGCTCCTCCCGACGTTTTTTAGAGAGCTTCTTGCTATCAGTCAGGCCTTTGATCTCTATGCCGCCGAGCACTACCGCTCCGACCACGAGCGGTCCCGCCCACGGCCCCCGACCAACTTCATCGATTCCGAGTATCATTCCCTTATTATACCGAAATCAAAAATACCCGCCTGGTCGGACGGGTATTTTTTTAAAGAAACAAATTTCTACTCTGCTTTTTCTTCAGCAGGAGTCTCTGTAGACTCTTCGGCTACAGATGCTTCTTCGACTGGCTTCTCAGCCAGCGTGTTAATACCTTCGCGGTCAAAGTTCTGAGCAGTCAAGCGAGCGCTCTTACCACTACGGCTGCGTAGGAATGAGAGATAGTTGCGGCGAACTTTCGCACGACGAACGACTTCTACCTTATCCACCAAGGGGCTATGGAGTAGGAAGCTCTTTTCAACACCAACACCGCTCGCGATCTTACGTACCGTAATGCGTGACGTGTGCTGCTGCTTGTTGTCGGTACGGATAACCACGCCTTCAAACACCTGAATACGTTCTTTGTTACCTTCTTTAATTTTTTGGTGTACCCGAACGGTGTCACCGCTACGTACATCGACGACGGCATGCTTTTTCTGCTCGTCATTAACCTTTTGAATTAGTGCAAAACTCATTATTCTCTCGCTTTACTCAATTTATATTGCAATCAGCTTTCAACTATAGCACAAAATGGTGTGCGTGAAAAGAGTTACGCGTGAATTGCGTCGAGGTCAACACCGGCTTTTTTTGCCAGTACCTGGATGTACTTTTCAAGGCGATCAATTTTGTGCTGCATGGCGGCCATTTCTTGGGCATAGCTATCGAGTTTGGCAGCATACCCGTCTATCAGACCTTCAAGGCGACGGATGTCATCTTTAGTCGCAATCTCATCAAGGCGTTTATCCACAACGTCAAATCGTTTCTCGACATATTTAAATAGTTTCATGAATTGATCATCGCTCATGACTCTATGTTATCACAATGCTATACTGGAAAGATATGAACTACGATGAACAAGCCCTCGAACTCCACCGAAAGTACAAAGGTAAAATCACCACGTCCCTGCGTGATACAAGCGATCTGACCAAAGAAAAACTCAGCGCCTACTATACGCCCGGTGTAGCCGCCGTCAGCCGGGCAATCGCCGACGACGAGAGTCTACTACCCGTCTATACCTGGACGAATAACCTGGTAGCCGTTATTTCTGATGGCTCAGCGGTGCTCGGACTCGGTAACATCGGCCCGAAGGGCTCCATGCCCGTCATGGAAGGCAAAGCCCTGCTTTTCAAACACTTCGCCGGTATCGATAGTATTCCGATCACCCTCGACGTCCATACAGCCGATGAGATCGTAGCCACAGTCAAGGCCATCGCGCCAAGCTTCGGCGCCATCAACCTTGAAGATATCGCCGCGCCGCTTTGTTTTGAGATCGAAGAACGCCTCAAGGCCGAGCTGGATATCCCCGTTTTCCATGATGACCAACACGGGACCGCTATCGTGGTACTGGCTGGGCTTATCAATGCAATGAAAGTCGTTGGCAAGAACTTGAATGAAAGCAAAGTTGTCATTATCGGTGCTGGCGCTGCTGGCACAGCAATCACAAAATTGCTTCATCTCTACGGCGTCGGCTCGATTATTGCGGTTGATAGTACTGGTATCGTTGGCGAGAGCCGCAGCGATCTCAATGACGAAAAGAAGAAACTCCTCAGCTATGTCGATGCGACAGCCAGTGGTTCGCTAAACGACGCCATGAGCGGCGCGGACGTCTTTATCGGCGTCAGTAAGCCAGGGCTCCTGACTGCAGAACTAATCGCTCAGATGAACGACAAACCAGTCGTCTTTGCCCTCGCTAACCCAACACCCGAAATCATGCCAGACGAGGCCAAAGCCGCAGGTGTCGCGGTGATTGCCACCGGCCGCAGCGACTTCCCGAATCAAGTCAATAACGCCATCGCATTTCCCGGTATCTTCCGCGGAGCGCTGGATAATGGAGTGGCCAAGATTACCGATCAGCACAAGATCGCCGCCGCTGAAGTTATCGCATCGTTAGTTGATTCACCGGATGCGGAACATATTATCCCTCCTGTTTTTGACGAGCGCCTTGTAGCTGCAATTGCTAAAACCATACACCAGTAGCGTTTAGCGGTCAATACCTTTGCATCACTCAAGCGGCCTGCGTCAGCAGGTCGCTTGGTCGTTTCAGCGCTATGCCCATATGTTTTCGTTCTTGGTTGTAGTACTGCAGATAGGTATTAATCT
>Ga0172380_10003335_pt1 | contig 22249 bp, 32 predicted proteins | sample Leawe162metaG_FD_119747 | JGI IMG/M metagenome (GOLD analysis project Ga0172380, IMG submission 119747) | Leachate microbial communities from a municipal landfill in Southern Ontario, Canada - Leachate well 162 metaG | ecosystem: Engineered > Solid waste > Landfill > Unclassified | place...
TCGGGGCCGGTGATGTCGGGCATCTTATCGGGTGTCTCCATGACGCCGTTCTTTTTCGTGTTCCAAGCGTAGAGAAAATAATGTTTCGCGTGAAGCCGGTAAACTTGGCGCGCGTCGGCCGCAAACGCCTCGCCGACAAAGCTGCAAAGAATCGGAATGAGCTGGTCTCTCGAGAACCGATCAACTTGCCCATACCATTTCGATCTATCCCAATGCCGGGCGAGACCTTCCGACCGGATAAGCGAAGAGCGCATGTAGGAAAGCGACGACGGAAATTGGTCGGGAGTTTTCAGCGCCATAAGATTTCCGATGACGGCGGCCGTGTCGCCGCCGTCAACCGTGCCGTCACTTTGGAAAGTGCCGGGGTAGCCTTTGATGTCCTTGGCTTTCAGCTTCAACGTTTCGTTGGTCATAGCTGAACCTCGCGATGTTGCGCTTTCAGTTTCTCCCAAGCTTGTTGGCCGTCGGCCAATTTGGTCAAAGCGTGAACACAATACTTGACCTGAAATTTCGCATCGTCGAGCGCGTCGTGATGAGTTCCTTCGCGAATGTAGCGCGGATTTCTTGGGTCAACTTGCGCGAGGTCGATCAACGTTCGGATGTCGCGCGCCGCTCGATAAGAAAACTTCGGCTTCATGCCGAGCCGCTTGAACGTTTCCATGACGATGACAAAATCAAAAGTTGCGTGGCTCCAAATGGCGTCGGCCTTGCTCAAGAAAATATTCAACGCCGCGAAGGTTTCGCCGAGCGGGTCAAGCGGCCCTTGCATGATAGAGTCGATTGCGGCCTTCTCTTGGGACATCCACCAATAGACCGTGTCGGCGTCCATTTCGGCGCCGCTTGCAACGGCACTTCGGGCGTCGATATTTCGCTTGAAGACGTCTCCCGTTTCGCCGGTCACGCGATTGAAGTAGACAGCACCGACTTGAACGACGCAAGCGTTCTTGCCGTTACCAAAAGTCTCTAGGTCGATCATGACATCTTTCATAAATTATTCTCCTCACGAAAAACACGTTTAATGGTGGGTTTGGAAACGTTGCGGGCGATGACGACAATGAAGTCTTTCAAAAGCCCGCGCACTTCCGATAGCACGACGGAGACGACTTTGTCGTTGGGCTTTAATTGCTCGTTGATCTTGGTTGCGAGCTGCGCGCTCGAAGTCGACGAAATGTTGATGACGTCTATATGATCTTTCATATATTCGCCCAAAACTTGTTGGTCACTTTGCGGGCGATGACTTCGATTTCCGCTTGGGCGCCCTTGCGGGTTTGGTCGGACTCCATGTCTTCGTAGTTGAAGCCCTCATCGTTGAGTTGCATTCGGATAAGCTGACAACCGTCCAAGGTCATGAACAGGTCCAGTAAAGACCCGAAGCAAAAGTGATGCTTATGGTCCGAGTTGAGCAGGCTCGGGAACTTCCGCTTTTCGTAAAGAACGAAATCCGGCACGGTCAAGATCATGTAGCCGCCGGGCTTGATAAGCGCCCACCAATGTTTAAGCGCAAGGTCCGGCCGCTCCAAGTGCTCGAGGCAATGCGAGCTATGAACCCAATCGAATTTCTCGGGCGACATGCCTTCCATGTATTGCGCGTCACCTTGCTCTTTGTCGTAGAGCACGCAACCGGGGGCGACGGGGTCTCCGCCGCAACCGATGTCGATGCCGAGCCCGACAAAGAATTTGTAGAAGTCGCCGTTTTCAATTCGCCGGTTATAGTTCTTGGTCGTCTCGTTCATAGTTTGCGCGCCTCTTCGCGGAGCCAACGGGATAGGAGAAGTAAATCTTTTTTGCGGAGCGTGGCGTAGTTCCAAACCCAATAAGGTTTATTCTTGATTCGCATGTCAACACGTTCAATATGGCCCATCCACGAAACTTCAACGCCTTGATGAGTTCCGATTTTGGACCAAAGCACGATGTCTTCACGGCCGTCGTGGTCACCGCGAATGACGAACTTGCGGCCCGTATGGGATTCGCGAACCTTCGGCGCACCGGCTTCAATTTCCAAATCACGTTTGAGCATGTCGACGTTCATCATTTACGATACCGAGGACCTTTCCAACCTTTCGCCTCGAGCGGTAGACCGTCGGCCCAAGAGGGACGGCGGCATAGCTCTTCGACGAATTCTTTAATTGAACCAACGCCAATTTCTTTTTCGCAAATGCCCTCATCGTGGACCATGAGGAGCGACAAGTAGCCGCGCTTTTCCAAGCGAACCATGGCGGGCATCATGAGGTCGCGAGCCGTCGCCTGAACGATGTTCTCGGTCAGTGTTCCGCCCCAAGTGCGTTCTTGATTCCATTTCTTGGTTCGCGAATTGACCGCCCAAAATTCAACCGTCTTTTGCGGTTGCCCGATTTTGGTTTCAAGCCGAAACTCAAGCGTTGAAATGTCGACGCCGTTTGCTTCGCAATACTCCTCGGCGTCGCTTTCCGAAATCCAAGTCTTGTCGATATAGTAAACGGGAACGTCGAATTGACGAGCGCGCCACGCAATCACCGGGTCACGGTAGGCGAGCCTTCGGCCGCTTGGAAGCTCAACCCAAAGAAATTGGTCCTTGACGAAAAACTTGCAGCGGCCGGTCCTGAACACCGAGCCCGGCTCTTCAATTGCGGCAATGGCCGCGATTTCGTAGTTCTCCCAAAGCTCGGGCACCGAGGCGTTTTGCTCCCGGTAGTTCTTAACGGCCAACCGGGATTGTTTGTTGGTGAGCTTTAGTCGGTATTGCTCCCAAGCGGTGAGCAAGAACTTCCGCCAACCCATCCCGAATCCACAGCCCAAGATTTGGGCTTTACCGAGTTGGCGCGCGTCGAGTGCCCAAGCCTCTTCGCGGTTAACTGCCTCTTCGATTTCTTCATAGGTCTTATGTAGATTCGCCGACGCTTGATAGATGTAGGGGTCTTTACCTTGGCGCAGGATTTCGAGGCCCGCTTCGTTGCCCGCAAGCCACCATACGACTGCGACTTCGATTTTCGAGAAATCCGCAACGAAGAGTTCTTTGCCGTCGTCCGGAACAATCATGTTGCGCAAGATCGACGAGAAGAGCATCGACAAAGATTCGCCGTAGAGGAGTTGCAGCATTTCGTGGTCGCACTCAACTACGTCTTCGACGGCCGCATAGGGCCGGTCCTTCTCAACTTTGATGACGCCGCGAGGGAAATTGTGGGGTTGAAGGCCGACGCCCGTGTCCCGGCCGGTCGAAGCCCCGTGGTATAATAATATATCACGCACTTTATGGTCGGGCATCGCGCGAGCGAGCATCCCAACATATTTCTTAGTCGACGTCTTCGAGAGCGCTTTGCGGATTTCGAGGAGTTGTTTCATGTCGTCGGACAGCGTTTCGTTTTTCAGCGTGTCGTCGACCGTCTTCGCGCGTAGGTCCTTAAGCTCAATCCCTTCGAGCATTAGAAATTCGAGAATGCTTTTGCGGGCGCCCGGTTTAGTGACGAGCCCCATGGTGAGGGCGTCGAGTTCCTTCAACTTCTTTTTCGATTCAATCGCCATGATGTCGACGATTTTCTGAACCGTCGGGATGTCGATGCGAAGCCCGCGCCAATTGAGCCGTTGATTCAAGAACCAAATTTCTTGCTCTTCTTTATTCAAGTCCGGCAGCACGTCGTCGAGTTGCTCTTCGGCGAGAACGTCAATCTTGCAATAGCGATAGAGAACTTGAAACACTTCCGGTTCGGCCGGGGGTTCTCTGAACTGCGGGGGTTGCTCCCAAAGCTCGGCATTGCCTTTGTCGAATTTCTTTTTCCAAGTGCTCCAAGAGGCGGTCGGCTTGCACGTCGCCATGACCGCCGCGTGCCCTCGCTTATCCTTTTGGATTTGCAAGGCCATGGCCGCTCCCGCACCTTCAAGGTTACGAGGGAGTGCGCACGCGGCGGCTTTTGCGGCCGTGCAACGGAACTGCCGGAACGGAATGTCAGGCCAACCGAGACGCTTCACTAAAACGTTTTTGTAGATGCACGTCTCAAAGAACGCATTGTGAGCCGAGAATAGATAGCCTTCGAGAATGAGCCTTGTCCAAATGTCTTTAAGCTTTTGGGGGAGCGATGCCCAAGGCCTTTCGATGACCTCGAAGGGCAAGAAATAAAGTGTCGGTTCGCCCGACACTTTAAAGGCAAGACAGGTTGGACGAGTCGACGGGTCGAGAGAATATTTGTACGCGCCCGCCAACTTCAAGTTGACGGTCGAGCGCGTTTCAAAATCTATCGTGACCCGCTTTCGTTTCATGCGTCGGCTTTCGACCCTTCCGGCTTTTTGTTTTGGCGTTCGTCATTAAGTCGAACATTTTCCAAATCGACTTTGATTTCGCGAACGATATTGTCGAGCCAAACGTCGCCGTCGATGTTGTTGGTCTTCTCTTGGGAGAAGGCGCAAAGAGCGAGAATATGGCATCCCGTGATTTGCACGGCAAAGATTTGCGCAGCTAATTGCTCGCCGTCTTTTGCCGTCGCTTGAGCGTCGCGCAAGAGGCTTCGCGCCATTTCTTTACCGGCGCCGATGAGCACGTCGAGCTTTGCTTGTTGAGCCTTGGGGTCAGGTTTCATTGTTGTTTCTCCTATGAAGGTTTGTAGAGTTTGACGACGTTGTGTTCGTAAATACCGAGGTCCATTTCTTTCGTATTGCACTTCTCAATGCTATAGCAGACCGCAGGCTTGCCCGCCGTCGGCTTATAAAACTTCACTTCGACGATGAACCCAAAGAGGTTGGACTCGTCGTTACGGTCTTGTTTATATTCAACCAAGTCGCCGATGCTGAATCCGCTTTCAAACATCATCGGGGGCCTTCTCCATGTAGCCGAGCGCGGCCGTCTCGATGACCACGTCTCGCAGTTCGCGAAATGCAACTTGCACGGGCAGTAAAGATTCGGCAAGCCGTTTGACTCCGTGAAGGTTCGCCTGCGCTTTTCGGTAGAGCGTCGGGTCCATGATCGGCGCGAGCGTCTCGGCATTGGCGACGCTGCGGAGTAGAGCTTGTAAATCAATTCGCTCAACCGTGCGGCCAACGGCGATGATGTCGAGTTGGGCTTTCATATAGTCTTGCGGCTTCATTGCATCGGGTCCTTTCGCACGGGCACCGTTACGTATCCACCAAGAACTAGGGCTTTACGCGTGGTAAAGAAGGTCTCGCCGTCGCTCGAAATAACGCGCGTATTGGCCGGAATCGTCGAGCCGTCGATGTTCGTGACTTGAATCCGTTTCGGGCGGCACCTGAACCAACCGACAATGTCGTTCATCGTCCAACCTAAAAAGAGCCCAATAAGTAAAGACTCGGGACCGAGAGCGAGCGCCCAAGCGCTCCATACAGTTAACTTGCAAGCTTCGAGCATATTCTTATCCCTTCGTCATTTCGTTTGGGCGCATAGTTGGGCGCCCATCGCGCACCGCTTTGAGTGCCTCAACCCGGCGTTTCAGATACCAAGCGGCCTTTTCCAAGTCTTCAATTTCTTTGGTGGGGTCTTTACGTCCGGCTCGGCAAATATATTTGACCGTGTTGCCGACGTGATAGTTGAGGCGTTGGTCCTCGATGAATTCAATTACTTCGATCTTTCCGAAGTTATAGTGCGACGGATGATTGACCACGTCGGCTTTGCGGTTGTCGGGCCGCGCTTCGGGCTCTACGAGCTTGGTCTCTTCTCGCAAAACTTTTGCGGTCTCTAAGTCGATCAAAAAGAATTCGCCCTCTTTGATGTCGAAGGGCGCTCGCGCTCGGAAGTGACGGAACGGATTGCCCGGCTCGCCAAGAGCTTTGACGAGTTCTCGGCAAAGCTCGCCCCTACGGCAACAACATTCGCGGCTATCGAAAATGCGACAATGCTCATCGTGTTCTTTTTCGGTATAGCGAAGAGCAATATCTATCAGAACGTCCGCGAACCGCGAATGTCCTTTGCGCTCCTCGAGACGTTCTGAAAGGTTCATTAGCAAAAACCTACATGGAAAAGGGCCTTGATGATAACGGCCGCAGTTATCATGCCTGCGCCGAACGTCAAATCTGAAACGTAGCTTGCGAACATTCCTTCTAGATTCATAAACAGTTCTCCTTTATAGTTGGCTGGGTTGCGTGGACTCGAACCACGGACCTACGCATTAACAGTGCGCCGCTCTACCAACTAAGCTACAACCCAACATTGGTTTTTCAAGTAGCGCCCCCGCGTATGTCGAGACACCGTTCATTAGGGATTTACTCCCGACGGGGGCGCTACTTCAAAAACCAGGTGACTGGTTTGGAAACCCACGTACTTGTCGAATGATCTTTTCAACAAGCACGGTCACCCGTAAAACTTTGGACGTCTTAAGCCGCCCCTCACTAGCTCCGAGTCGAACGGAGCACAAGCACCCGCATCCGAGTTTAAGTTTTAGAAAAACTTAAGTGAAGTCCTCTTCGGCAACTTCGTCGGCGCCAAAACCTTCGGCCGCCTCTTGCATAGCAATCGGGGTAAAGACTTGCTCGACGGGTTTCTTGCCGCCGAACGACTTCCCATCGCGCGTCTTTTGGACGTGGTCGAGAATGAAGTGAACGCCGTATTTACCGCCGAACTCCCAAACGCGCGCAAAGACATAAGCGCGGCCGTAGCAACCTGGATAGAACTTCGATTGCTCTAAAATCGGTTGCACGTTTTGGTCGACAAGTCCGGGCTTTTGGTCCTCGCTCGAAATCGCTTTGATTGCCCAATGACCTTTGTAGCCGTCTTTGTCGGCAAACTTCGGGTTGTCGCCGTCGGTGACGGGGCTTTCGATGTTCGGCCATTGCTCTTTGTTCGGGCCGAACTGCGCAACCTTGGCCGCTTTGATTGCAGCTTGCAGCGCCTTCAAGTCGCCGTTCTTTGGAAAGAGCATCGTGACCGAATACTTCGGTGCGGAGCCTTTAATAGAACTCGGCTTGAACATGTGGGGGTAGCTCACGCGGAACTCGGGCGTGAGAATACGTTGTTGATCTTGAATAGAACTCTTAGCTTGCGCAGACATTATTTGTCCCTTTCGTTTCGGTCTTTACCGTTTGTTGATTTTTCAAAAGTAGCCTTCGTCTTCGTCCATGTCCATTTCGATTTGGTCTTCGTCGTCCGATGCGTCATCGAAAGTTGAATCGGCCTCGAAGTCCATGTCAGCTCGTTGCTCATCGGACAGCTTCGGGACCCAACCCGATTTGGCGATTGCTTCCGCAGCGCGCGAGAACTCTTCGCCTTCGAGTACGTCTTCAAGCTCAAGCCCTCGGTCGAATGTTTCTTGCGCCATACCGGCAACAAGATTCATTTCGTCCAATTGCCCGTTCGCAATGAAGTTCAACCATTTCGCTTTCATTTCATCGACGCCAAACTTTCCTTGCGGCAGCTCCGTCTCTTCGGTTGTCGCAGCAAGTTCCGCCGATTCCGACTTAGAAGAAGTCTTGCTCGACGAGCTTGACGCCTTTTTCTTTGACTTCAACTTTACCTTCTTTGAAGGCTTTTTTGAGCCGGGCTTTTTCTTTGCGCCAGTCGGCTTCGCTTTTGAGCGGGGCTTCGGTTTCGCCTTCGCCGCCTTTTTCTTGGAACCCATTTTCATTTTCTCCTTTTCCGAAAATTAGTTCACGTCCCGGAAGCGGGACGCTCTTAAACATATCAACTGCTTTTCCCGCTCGCGCTTCATTCTTGAGCGGGCACTTCGTTTTCGCTTTACACCAATGACACCATGGTCCCTCTTCGTAGAGAGACGGGTTGTCCTGAACGCGCTTAACGGCCCTTTTAAATTCGCCGACGTAGCTCTTCAACTCCATGATTGATAAGTCCCAAAAGATCGGCCCATCGTAACCCTTGATGCGGGGTTGAATGATCCAAAGCCGAACGTTCGAGAAGTTCCAATCGTAGAGTTGGGCAAGCCCGATACCGTAGAAAATCATTTGCAGATTTTTCTTTGGTGAGACAGCGTGCCCCGCCCCGTACTTGTAGTCGAAGACGTGAAGGGTTCCGAAGTGTTCAACGACCGCGCCGTCAAACGTCCCGAACATTTCGGGATGAATGAACTTTAAGTAGGTGCGGGTTTCGACGAGCACTTCGGAGCCGGGAGTCTTAGCGTAAAGACCCATGATGAAATTCGCGGCGTTGGTCCCGTGAAAAATCATTTCCTTCGGGATGCTCTTTTGAAACTGCGGGTAGAAAACTTCCGTCGCCCCCGCCGCAATCATCACCGTCATGATTTCTTCTAAAACCTCGTGAGCGATAGTTCCCTCTTTGGACCAAACCGAATCCTTATCCGGCAGGCCCTCGGATAGCTGAACGGAGCCGGGGCAGTTGAACCAACGCTCCGACCCGCTCGCTGAAAACTTTGAATGCGCTCGCTCGCCGTGAACTGCCGTCATGATTTCGTGCGCTCCTCTTGCAAGGGGGCTTCGCCGGTTCGCGCGATTTGGTCATCACGGATTGCTTTGCCAATCCACATGTAGACCTCTTCGAGTTTAGTGAGTGCTAGCGCCTTAGCCCGCGAGCATTCACTCGACAAGATGCCCTGCGAGTAGCCGATGCCCCCGATGAACGTTTCGATTTTCGTGACAAGTGCTTTCGCCTTCTCTTGGTCGGCGACGGCATTCTTGTCGTACTTCACGTAGTCAAAGCGTGACGGCATCTTAAACCGCCATTGCTTTGATGACGTCGCCGTATTGCTCGGCTTTCAGTTCGGTGACGCTCGCGACGTTGAACTTCTTTTTCAAGATGCTCAAAACCGTTTTGCGGTCGGTAGCTGCGGCCTTCTCTTTGCAAGCCGTGTTCACGTCGTTGACCGTCAATTTCTTAGCCGTCTTCTTAGCTGCCGCTTTCGGTGCGGCGTCCATGAAGTCGTCTTCGCTTTCAGTTACCTCGGCGGTTTCCGTTACCGTCTCTTCGGTCGCGTCGTCCTCTTCGAACGAAGCCGCTGCGGCTTTCGAAGCCTTGGTCTCTTTGGTTTTCTTATCGGCTTTTCCGAAGTCATCGTCCTCGTCGGTTGTCTCGACTTGCGCGGCCTTGGTCGTCTTTGCCGACTTCGTCACTTTGCCGTCGGCGCCTGCGGGCGTGCCGTCGAAGTTGTCAGCGAAAGCGCGAAGCTTGCCTGCCAACTCTACGCGATTTGCTCCCGTGACCGTGACGCTAATTCTGTCCATTTCCATGTCTTTACTCCTTTGCCGTTGTTGCGGCGGTTATATCCCTTTCGGGTTTTGATCTAATTCAGTCTTCACTTTCCATTGGACGAAGCCCAAGCGGGTTGCCCGCGTCCATGTAGGTCTGTTCAGTCGCCATTCGATTGCCGCCCTTCCAATCGCAAACGAGCGTGTATCTACATTCGAAAGGCTTGGCCGCATGAATCGAACAACGCTCGTCTTCGGTCAAGAACACGCATCGACCCGGCGTTCGCTGCGAAAGCCACGAGCGAGTTTCGTCTTCGGGGCGGTCGACGCCGACTTTGCGGGGAGCCCAAACATAAGCGGCATCGTCGATTTTCCAATTGTCACAACTGTCCAAGATGATTTGTTTCTTGAACTCCTCGAACGACACGCCCAAAAACTCGGCCGTCTTCTCGGCCTCGCCGTAGGCGAACCAACCCGGTTGATTCTTGCACGCCGAAATACATTGGTGACAAACGCACGCTTGATCGACTTTCACGGAACCGACTCACTCAAGTGTTTTGAAATCGTTTTCGTCATGTCGAACATCGAGACGACGTCCGCTTTGAAAATCGCTTTGGTCAAAGGGTTCTTTCCGACATTGATGTTGCGACGGTTCTTTCGGCATTGAAGGTCGTGCTTTTTCATAAATGCCCACAATTTCTTAATGACTTGCGTTCTCGGAAGCGGCGCCTTGCCTACGATTTTGCTAAGCTCCTCGGACGGAAACATTGATTTCATGAAGCTCGGTCGTTCGGGCGTTGCCTTCTTTTTCTTCTTAGCTTTGGGCCGACACTTCGGACATAGATGCTCGTCCAAACATTCGGCCTTATGGTCATCGTAAAGACGGACCCAATCTTGCGGCGGAAGCCAATGCTCGCCGTTGTAGGTGAGCGGACCTTTACTCGAACAACCGTTGCATTTGACAGTATGACTTGAACTCATCCGATGACCCTCTTCACGTTTCTTGCCTTGGTAAAGACCGATGTCAATATCACTTCGTCCATGGAGTTGGGCGACACAATGTAGTCGCACGGCGTGACCAATTGTTCGTTGCCCTTGCGCGACGCCCTCTTCTCGCATTGCTTGTTCAATTCATCCGTCCAACTGAACTCACCAAAGACTACGCGGTTCGCGCGCTGTAGGTTATGCCCTCGGCCCATAGATGCGATGTTGCCAATGATGAGCGGCGTGCGGCCGTTTTGAAAAGCATCGAAGTAGTACTCGCGCTCTTTCGCCAAAGTTCCGCCCATGATGATTCCGGGCTTGATCTTGCCGAAGGCTTTGCGAAGGCGCAGACAAACCTCGCGATGCCACGCAAAGAGCAAGACCGATTCGCCTAAAGCTATTCGCTCGAGAACATACTTCGCAATCCACGGCACCTTGTTGAGTCCGAGTTCACGGCGAAACCTTGCAAGGTCGCCCGAGCTTTCGTCTTCGCTTATGTCGGCGAGGCTTAAGCCCGACAAATGCTTTTGCTCCCAAGTCTTATGTTCGATAGAGCGCGCGTCTTCGTTCATGAATATCATCGACCGCTTGCGCTCGGGATGATTCAGTTGCTCTTCGGTCACGACGTGCATGAACTTTTCTTGCAGCTTCGTTTTCAAAAGCTCTTGCGCCGAAGCGCCCTTGAATTCCCATTTGAAATAGTCGTTCATCCGGGCGCCGCAGTAGTGAAAGCCGAAATCTTGTTGCGACATGAAGTCGATTGTTTCCGGCGCCATTGCGTAGACCGGCGCCCAAAGCTCCATAGGCCGGTTCGGCATTGGCGAGCCGTCGAGTAGAACTGTATGACGTGCGCGCGGGGGGATGCCTAGAGAAATGATCTTTTCTTTTTGGCCTTTAAGTTTGTAGGTGCCGCCGAAGAGCGCAATCGTCCGCGATGACGTCGCCTCTTTGAACCGGCTCGCTTCGTCGACCGCGACCAATCTATATTTAAGTTCGGTCAGGCCGTCGATGACCCAAGGTTTCGCAAGCATCGAGTCCGGGCAAATGATGAACTCGGCGCCCCAACCCGTCTCGTCTTTACCTGTCGTTTCCGGGATGATTGCGATTGTCGGGAAGTAGTCGGAGCAGCCCATCTTGTCCGTCCATTTCATGATTTCACGCGCCCAATTAAAGGTCAGCGTGGGCGGAACTATAAAGAGAACTTGCTCGTCGCCGATACATCTTTGCGCGGCCGTGATTGCCTCGAGGGTTTTGCCTGCGCCGGGGGCGTGAGCAAGATAAGCGCGCGAGCGGGTCAAGACCCAAGTCACGCCTTCTTTTTGGTGGGCATCTAAAAAGGTAGGCAGCGGTTCGGCCGGGGCGTCGAAGTACTGAACAAAGGCTCGGGTAAATATCTTTTCCGCTCTTTGGTCAGCTACTCGACGAAGCTTTACCGCTGCCCGAAAATCAGTCGTCGCATAAGAAGACGGCGACGTCTTCTCCCACGCGGGACTGACTTGCAGCTTCGCACTCATGCGTTCGGTTGCATTGTCCAAGATGAATTGTTCATTGCGATAAGTGAGAAGCATCCCCCGAAAATCCCCTCTTTGCTGTCTTTACTCTTTGCGGTCTTTACCGGCTTTACGGCGTGAATCTTAAAATAACTTTTTGCTTGCCCCAGTAAAAACTTTAATGGAAACTTTTGTCAAACGCTAAAACGAATAGCGGCATCACGTCAAAGCTTGGGGGAGCTTTTCTCCCAATCTTTTCTACAACTTGGGGGCATCATTTGAAGACCAAAATAAGCTTAAAGGACTGGATTGACCGCGAGGGAGTCGCAACTCTTGCCAAAAAATTCGGCGTTAATGAGTCGACCGTTCGCCATTGGCGTCGAGGTCATTGTCTGCCCAAAGCTGAACAGATGCGCGAAATCAAAAAACTCTCGAACGGGGCCGTGACCTACGACACCATGATCGACAACCATTTTGAAGTCGAAGGGTAAAGACCGATGAAAAGAACACCTACGCTCCTCGAAGCCGAGCGACTATATAAATTGGGATTTGGGATTCATTGGCTACATCCGAAATCAAAACGCCCGATTGAATCCGGTTGGACAACGGGGCCGCGCAAAGAATGGAGCTACTTAAGTGAAACCTACATTGATGGTCTTAACGTTGGGACCCGGCTCGGAACACCGAGCAAGCTGCCGGGTGGATACCTCGCCGTCGTGGATGTTGATGTCAAGTCGGTCGATTCTCGGCATCGCAGCGAAGCTGTCCAAGCGGCACGAAAGCTCTTGGGCGAGAAAATTAAAGAATGCCCCGCCGTTACTTCGGGTCGCGGTAACGGCTCACGCCATTATTATTGTGTTACCAAAGAGCCCTTTAAGACTTGGAATCCCGCGCAGTCGACCGAAATCGTAAAGGTCTCCATGCCGTCGAAGAAACCTTCAAAGAAGGAACTCTCGACGCTGACCGAAAAAGAAATCAATGAGGGCATTCGCCTCGCCCCCGCTTGGGAAATCAGTCTTTACTCGGATGGGCGCCAAGTCGTATTGCCGCCGTCGATTCATCCCGATTCGGGCAAGCCCTATCAATGGGCTCGTGCCATTAAAGAATTGCCCTTGATCGAATTTCCAATCCCCACGCAAGAGGAGAAACCAAAGAGTGAAGCCAAAGAACGAAACGCTGAACCTGTGGACAGCGCCGGGTTTGAAGTTGAAGTTGTTGATCTTGATTGGTTACAAATTTCGGATAGAGTTCGACAAGCAATCTTGCACGGTCAAGGTGTCACCGACCGCTCGGGCTATTTACTTGTCGCTAGCACGGCGCTTGTTTCAGCGGGGCTTTCAAAAAACGAAATCCTATCTGTCCTCACTGACCCGAAGACGTTCTTAGGGGCGTGCGCTTATGACCACGCCAAGACGACGTCGCGGGTTCGTGCTGCGGCGTGGGTTTGGAAGTACACTTTAAAGAAGGTCATGCAAGAGCGCAGCGCGGTCGAAGCGTTCAGGGAAGCGCCGCCCATCGAGGCCGTTACGATTTTGGATGAGAAGTCGTCCAAGACCCAAGCCGAAGAGGTCGAAGACGAATCCGATTGGCGCCAATACTTGGAGCGCACCGAGCACGGCAAATATAAGAACACGCTTCACAACTGCAAAACGATTTTGACCCACGCTTGCGGAACGCCTGCGGTTGTTGGCCGCAATGAGTTCGCGGCCAATGACTACTACCTCACGAACACGCCTTGGCGCTCTAAGAAGGGCGACGCTATCGTCGACATCGACATCGTCCGCATCAAGTTCTTTTGCGTCGATGGGTTCGGAATCGAATTCGGCGACCATACAATCAACACGGCGTTGATGCAAATCGCCGATCTTAACCGCTATCATCCGGTGCGCAATTGGCTTCGCTCGCTCGAATGGGACGGCGAATCCCGCATCGACACTTGGCTCAAAGACTACGCGGGCGCAGTCGGACCCGAACCGTATTTGTCGGACGTGTCGCGAAAGCTTTTGGTCGCCATGGTCGCCCGAGTTATGAAGCCCGGAATCAAGTTCGATCAAATTGTTATTCTCGAAGGAAACCAAGGGACCGGCAAGTCGACCTTGCTCCGCAAACTTGCGGGCGATGATTGGTTCTCCGATGCACCTTTGACCATTGGTGACAAAGACGCGGTGTTAACGATGCAATCGAAATGGTTGATTGAAGTCGGCGAACTCGGTGCCTTGAACAAAGCCGAAGTCGAAACGTTTAAGTCCTTCATTTCGCAACAAGTTGACCGCATTCGCGCGCCCTACGGCAAGCGCATCGAAGAGCATCCAAGACAGTGCGTGGTCTTAGGGACCACGAACAGTGAAGAGTACTTGCGAGACTTGACCGGCAACCGCCGCTTTTGGTCGGTAAAGACCACGGGCAAGATCGACTTCAACGGCATTGCCGAAGTGCGGGCTCAACTGTTTGCGGAAGCATTAGCGTTCTATAGGTTGGGAGAACCTCTTTGGCTCGACAACGAACAATCGGAAGTGCAAGCGGTGACGGAACAAGCGTCACGAATGCAAAGCGACGAATGGCTTTCGACCGTTCGGGACATTGTGAACCTCGAAACGTTCCCGCGCGGCGGCTTCGAACTCCGCGAGGTCGCGAAGAAATTAGAGACGCTCGGCGCGCACCGCATGTCACCAACGGACGTTCATCGCATCACGCGTTGCTTGAAGCTTTTGGGCTTCGAAAAGTTCCAAGAGGGGTCGGGTCAAAGGCGCAAAATGTGGCGCGCAACTCGTGATTTTGTTTCGCCCGGCGCCGCTCGCAATGGCGAAACATACGAACCGCGAGGAACCGCGACGAACCACGGCTCGCGGTTCGTAGATAACACCAATAAAATTGAGCGTTTAGGTCAAGACGAACTGCGGAACCACGACTTCTCTTAGTAGGTTACCTTTTTACTACTGTAGTGGATGCATAAATATGCATGTAGTGGGGGTAATATGGGGCTTTGGCCAAAGGAATGTAGGCGGTTCGCGGTTCGCCGTTCGAAACAGGGGGTTTCATTAATGATTGCTAGCGGTTCGGGCGAAACGGGCTCGCGGTGCGTCCGCGTGGTTCGTGACAAAATATCGGGAAATTTTATGCATGAGGGGCGAAAATGGGAAATTTGAAAATGGTGAGCGTGAGCGCAAAGGAGCTGCGTAAATTGCAGGCACGGGTCAAGGCCGAAGAGGCCAAAAAGGCCAAAAAGGCCGCTCGGAAAATTGACGGGCTTGGGCCGCATTTGACCCAACGGATTCGGTCAGCTCTACGCGATGTTTGGCATCAATCGCAGGCTCGAAAGATTTGCGTCGACCGCGTGGCGCTGCCGAATGGTTACTCTAGATGCGAAAGCAAATCTTGCAAGGGCAAGAGGTTTCCGAAGGTTTACATTGACCACGTCGTAAACGTCGGCGATTTAGATGCCGGGTTCATCACGCGCATGTTCGTGCCCTCGAAAGGACTACAGGCGCTTTGCAAAAATTGTCACGATGCCAAGACGAAAGCCGAACGAGTGTCTAAGAAAAAGACAGTGACGAAAAAGGCGAAGCCCGTAGCCGACTTCTACTAGGGCATATAAGTTTAAAGTTATATCGGTAAAGACGTGGTCTTTACCGACGAACTGCGCTATACTGTATTCAGTAAAGCGAGGTTTGTATGGTCAAGACAGTCATCAAAGAAATCGTAAAGATCGACGGTAGCCGCAAATTGCAAATAGTCATGAATACTATTTCGCGTGCTCCGAAATCGAAAATGGGCAAGCCCAAGCTCGTGCATCGCTACGATGTCATTCTCACCGATTCGACTCTTCTAGAAGACAAATCAGTTTCCGACCTCTGGACCAAGCAAGAGGCGATGGGCCATTTCAACTACCTTAAAGGTAAATTCTTTCAACCGGAGAAAATATAATGAAACTCTTAATTGCACTTCTCATGGTCTTGACTCTCACGGCTTGTAACGAATCGGGCAGCGGAGACGCAAGCGTTGCGACAGCGCCAACCGTTGACCCAACACTTCCCGATGAGCCGTCGCTACCTGTCGACCCCGCACTACCCGATGACCCGGCCGACGAGCCGGTCGATGTTGCAGACCCCGGCACTATCGTAGACCCGCCGCCTGTAACTCCCCCGGTTGTCGTAGCCGGTGACTTCAATTGCGTGAAGTCTTCGCCTCACGTCTTTTGCACGGGCGGCAATTTGGGCACGGACATCGGTCAGCTTGATCTTGCAGCGACATTCACGGGCGGCAATCCTGCGGCTCGCATCACGAACATCACCGTGACCAATGACCGCATCGCTACGGGAAGCATCGGCATCTTGCAAAACGGAACGCAGAACACTTCGACTCCGATTTGTTCGCAACCCAATGGTCCTGGATGCTTTGCCAAAAGCTCATGCGTTCAGGTCACCATGACAATCACGGGCGTCGCCCAAGTCTATAAGTTCATGGCTTGCGGCAACGGCTTCAACCGCTCGACGAATAAGTTTCAGAGTTTATAGACCAAGGTCCGAGTTGCAGTAAATACTTTTGGCTTCGCCGGAAAGAACTATATGGACGACGAATTCAAAGAATCGGTTTTGAGACGTCTCGGCGAATTGGAAATGAAAGTCGAAGAGCTTGAGTTTAAGTTGTTCCCGGAACGCCGACCGCAACCGCCGCCTAAGCCTTGCGTGACTCCCGGTTGCAATAAGCACGCGCCGAAAGACGGTCTTTACTGCGGCGGTTGTCGCAAGCGACGAAAGGATTTTACGAATACATGGGGCAGGAAATGAAAAAGCAAATCATGTATCACGGCGAGCGAGTCAACTTTACCGGAAAAGTCGTTCAGCTCTTCAAAGAGAAACGCGGAGAAGAGCATCTATTCAAAGGCATCAAAGGCGTTTGGTTCGGCTCGGTCTACGAAATGGTCAACGACACTTTGAAGTTGAAACCGAAAGAAGTCGAGTCCACATGGGAGCCGACGGAACTCGAACGCAAAGAGTACGAAGCCGCAAAGATAGTTGTTCGCGGGCATCGACAAAACATTCTCGCGGCCATGAAAGTCAAAAAGCCGCACGCTGACATTTCGAAGGCCCTCGAGTTGATTCGGCCGTTCACTTGGCATTTGTCCTCGCTTGAGCGTCGTCGGTTCATGGCGTGGTTTGAGAACGAATGCTCAAAGAATCCGAATCGAAAGAAGAAACGAAAATGAAACGCGTCTACGAGTTCACGGTCATGCGACGCGGATTTCACAACTACGTGCGAACGGGTTTCGGCTCGCGTGCCGAGGCCGGACGAGCGATGCGGTCTTATATCATAAGACATCCGACGGGCAACCTTGGCTCAAGATCAAAGGGCCGCGTAACTATAGACACGGGCGCTCGAAAGCGCAAAGCGCGCGGCGACGTCTTCGAACAAGCGCAGTTCACAATGGTGGACTATCAAACGGTAACGCTCGTGCTCGGCGTGATTGTCGTCACGAGCGGCGACGCTGCGACTAAACTGAAATGTCATAAGGCTTTAAAGGGACTCCGACGTTTACGAAAACTCGTGAAAGGGAAATCCAAATGAGCAAAGTTGATTCTTTCGTGCATGTCTCGACCGGCGGGACGCCTCGCAATTTAGACGAAGTGATTCTCCTCTATTGTCCTCACGGAACCAATGACAAAGTCCGCGAGACAATCTATTGGGGCATTCGTGATTTCTTGGCGCAAAGATTCGGCGTGGCCTACATGGAGCTATCGCACGACCCGGCGGCCTTCGCTATCGTTGAAAGGTTGTTCGAGTTACTGACAAAGCGACCGGCAGAAAATTCGCAGTTGAAACAAGACTAAATTTCGGGCAGCTTTAATATTTCGAGGAGACTGAAATGGCAAAAAAGAAATCGGTTCGTAAATCTAAGAAGGCTTCGAAGTCCAAAGCGTTGCCGCTTATGAACCTCAAGGTATCCGGTAAAGACCGCAAGGTGCTCAATGCGAAGGCGAAAAAGCACGCAGGCGGCAACTTGTCCGCATGGTTACGTTACGCCGGGTCAAACTATGTTCCGCCCAAGAATGTCGTGATTCGATAGGTATTTACCGTCACAAACGCCGGGATGAAAGTCCCGGTTCATCGACCCCGCAAATATTCCCGGTAAAAACTACTGGACATGTGAAAGGCCTACGCTTCATACTTTGAGGCCATGGCACTAAATTCAAAACACGTCATCTTTGTCAAGGAATACCTTGTCGACCAAAACGCCTCACGCGCTTATCGTGTGATGAAGCCTACTTGCACGGCCAAGACCGCGCGGGTTGAGGGGTCCAAGCTCCTAGCAAAGCCAGACATCGCCGCAGCGATCAAAAAAGGAATGGACGCCCGCATAGCCGACGCTGAAAAGCGCGCGGCGGCCGTCGGCATAACGAAAGACCGTTGGCTCGAAGAGTTGAGCCGGATTGCATTCGCGAACATCGACGACTTTATAACTATCGGGCCGCGCCCAATATTCAATGGCCGCAAGGGCAAGGCGTATCAAGTCTTGACCGCCGTTCCGGTCACAACTAAAGACCGCGCGCCCGGCCTCGGCCACGCAATCAAGTCGATCAAAGAAACCAAAAACGGAATCGGCATCGAGCTTCACTCGAAGCAAGCGGCGCTCGAACTCATCGGCAAATCATACGGTTGGGTCAAGAGCGATTTCGAACTGCCGCCGACCAACGTGCATGTTGTATTGACGATGCCTGCGAATGGCCGTGAAGCGAAAAAGGACGACACCAAATGAAGACGCAAACGCTCGGAGCCGATGACCCGGTCATTTCAATCTTAGAAGGGCATCACGACCTTGAGACATTCAACCGCGCATGGGCGGCCGAAGGTTGGGACGGACCCGGCTTTGACGCTGAACTTGTCGCGCATGAGTTTTGGACCAAGGACGACAAAGGGCATTGGAGCCCTTCGGTAAAGACCGACCCGAAAGCTATTCCGGTCACGGTCGGTGATTGGTAAAATGGAAACCATTTGCCTTTACAAAACGCGCAAGATTCCGCGTTACAGCTCGCCCGATAGAAACGCGCGCTACAAGCAACTTTGCACGGGCGAATGGGTTGTATTTAAATACGACTATGGAACGGTCGCGCCATTCACTTCCGTTCAGTTCAGAGTGACGTGCCCGAATTGTTTAGACCTTCTCATCCCGAAACTCGAAGCCCAACTCAACAAGATGAAATCAGCATTGGAACAAGCAAAGAATGAGCGCAGCGGAGAACATAGAGATAGTTAGGCTCCAACCGCAAGAGGGGCCGCAAACAGTTTTCTTGTCGACCGAAGCGGACATCGCCATTTATGGCGGGGCCGCAGGCGGCGGCAAAACGTTTGGCCTACTCGTCGAGCCTTTACGTCATCACCAAAACAAAGAATTCGGCGGCGTTGTATTCCGGAAAAACACAACGCAAGTTCGCAACAAGGGCGGCCTTTGGGACGAGTCGATGAAACTCTATTCGCTCTTCGGCGCGCAACCGAAAGAGGCGCGGCTTGAATGGGTTTTCCCATCGCGCATGACAATGAAGTTCGCGCACTTGGAACACGAGTCGACGGTTCTCGACTATCAAGGCTCGCAGATTCCATTCATCGGGTTCGATGAGCTGACCCATTTCTCGGAGCAACAATTTTTCTACCTCATGTCCCGTAACCGCTCGATGTCGGGCGTGCCCGGCTACATGCGCGCAACCTGCAACCCCGACCCGGACTCATGGGTTCGAAAGTTTATTGATTGGTGGATAGGGAAAGACGGCTACGCTATCAAAGAACGCTCGGGCGTGATTCGTTGGTTTCTCCGCATGGACGACAAAATCATGTGGTTCGATTCCAAAGAGGCGGTTCATGCGGAGTACGGGAACGGCCCGGAAATTCAACCTAAATCAGTGACGTTTATTTCATCGACGGTTTATGACAACAAGATTCTGCTTAAAAAAGACCCGGCTTATCTTGCAAACCTTATGGCTTTGCCTCGTGTTGATCGGCTACGTTTGCTTGGCGGTAACTGGAACGTGCGGGTCACGGCCGGTTCAATGTTTCAGCGCGATTGGTTTCCGGTCATTGATGCAATCCCTTCCGGCTTCATTGGACAAGTGCGCTATTGGGATAGAGCCGCAACGAAAGTCAGTGAGGCAAGCCCCGACCCCGATTGGACTCGTGGACTGAAACTTCTCAAATATCCCGACGGCTCGTATGTCGTAGCCGACCTTCGGTCGATTCGCGGAACGCCCGCCGAGGTCGAAGTGTTGGTAAAGACCACGGCGAGTCATGACGGCCGCACTTGCACGGTTTGGGGCGAGCAAGACCCCGGCTCGGCCGGTGTCGCCGACGCCGCCGCCTTTCGCAAAATGCTCCAAGGGTTTCACGTAGAAATAGCGAAGCCGACGCAGAACAAGGTCGTGCGCGCCAAGCCCGTTTCGTCGCAATGCGAAGGGCGCAACATTAAGGTCATTCGGGCGCCTTGGAACGAAGACTTTTTCACGGAGCTTGAAAACTTCCCGGACGGCAAGCACGATGACATTGTCGATACATTGTCGGGAGCATTCAACGAGTTGAGCGGGGGCTCTTCGATCTTGGACGTATTGTAAAAGTAAACTTTTAAAACTGAAACGAGGTTCAACAACATGGCAACGAAGCAACCAACCAAAGCGCGAAGGACGAACGCGCGCATCACGCCAAAGGCTAAGGGAGTCGTGCAAGACGCGGCAAAAGCCCTTGCTAAGATCGAGAATGCGCCGCAAGCGCAACCCTATCAGAACGGTTTAGGTGCGGCAGTCGGTTACGGCGCGGGCGCAGGCTTTCCGTTCAACCAAGGCGCAATCGGCACCGAGCAACTCTCGAACGTAAACACCATATTCAAAAACCTTCGTTGGTATTTGGTCTCGAACTTCCGCCAAGTTCTCTCGGAGCTTTACGTTGAAATCGGCATCGTTCAGACAATCGTTGACGTGCCCACCGACGATGCATTCCGGGGCGGCGTAGAAATCAAGTCCAAGCAACTCGACGAAGACCAAATCGACGAGCTGCAAATATCGCTCGAGCGCGACGAAGACTACGAAGCGGCGGCGCAGGCAACCAAATGGAACCGTTTATTTGGTGGGGCCGGAATCATCGTCATCACCGATCAAGACCCGATGACTCCGCTCGATATGAAAGCAATCGGCGAGGACACGCCGCTCGAGTTTAGAGCTGTCGACATGTGGGAGCTTTACTTCGACATCGAGAACACCGAAGGGCCGGGACCTTCAATTGAAGACAATGAAGACGATGAGTTCTATTCGTACTACGGCACGCAACTTCATAAATCCCGCGTGTTCCGCTTAAACGGATTGAACGCACCGAGCTTCATTCGCCCGCGCCTTCGCGGTTGGGGCTATTCGGTCGTCGAGAAACTCGTGCGCTCAATCAATCAATACTTGAAAGGCACCGATCTTGGCTTCGAGGTCTTAGACGAATTTAAGCTCGACGTTTACAAGATCAAGAACTTGACCAACACGCTCATGACGGCCGCAGGCGAAGACCAAGTACGCCGCCGCATTCAATTGGCGAATTGGCAAAAGAACTATCAGAACGCCGTCGTCATGGACAGCGAGGACGACTTCGACCACAAGCAATTGTCGTTCGCAGGTCTCGCCGAAGCGATGGGCGGAATCCGAATGCAAGTCGCAAGCGACATGCGTATGCCGCAAACGAAGCTCTTCGGGATTTCATCGGCCGGGTTCAACTCGGGCGAAGACGACATCGAAGTCTACAACGCAATGGTCGAATCGGAAGTGCGCTCGAAAGTGAAATGGCACTTGCTCCGCATGATCGAAATCAAATGCCAAAAGCTTTTTGGTATGGTCCCGGATGATTTGCGCATCAACTTTAAACCCCTTCGGATTCTATCGGCCGAGCAAGAGGAGAACGTAAAGACGCAAAAGTTCACGCGACTCCTACAAGCCAAGCAAGCGGCCGAAATCACGCGCCACGAGTTTAGAGAAGGTTGCAACAAAGACGCGCTCCTCTCAATCACGCTCGACAACTCGGGCGACCAACTGAACCCCGATGACCCGGACATTGCCGACACGCTTTCAGGCGAAGACGTCGTCGACGAAAAGCTTCCGGGCGCAGGCGATGACGAAGAGGACAACGAGTCGGCGGAAATCGTGAAAGCGAAAGTGCCCGCAGCTCCGAAACCTCGCACGCCAAAGCAAGCGAAGGTCCCGAACACGCTCAAGGTCTTTACCCCGCTTCAAGCTTTGGAAAGAGCGCAAGCGGTAAAGGTCAAGAACTCGGGCGCGTTCGATAGAGCGAGCTATGCGGCCGACGGCGGCGAAGGTTGGATTGACTATCGTCGCGAAGAGTTTTTCAAACATCCCCTCGATGCGGGACTTTGGAAGCGCGCCGAAGAGGCGGCTCAAGCCGCAGGTCACTCGGGCAAATGGCAGTTTGTAGTTTGGTGGTATCAAAAACACGGAGGTAAATTCAATGAATAACAATATGGTCAACTGGTCGCCGGGCATCACGCTCGAGACGATTGAACGACAAGTGATCTTGGCCGCCTACAGGCATTTCCGAGGTAACAAAACCGCAACCGCCAACTCGCTCGGCATTGCGATTCGCACGCTCGACAACAAGCTCGAGAAATATCAGGGCGACGACGACACCATGGAGAAAAACGATGCACAACGAAAAGCAAATGCCGACGAGTTCCTTAA
>Ga0172380_10003336_pt1 | contig 22238 bp, 22 predicted proteins | sample Leawe162metaG_FD_119747 | JGI IMG/M metagenome (GOLD analysis project Ga0172380, IMG submission 119747) | Leachate microbial communities from a municipal landfill in Southern Ontario, Canada - Leachate well 162 metaG | ecosystem: Engineered > Solid waste > Landfill > Unclassified | place...
TGCATGCCTTCAAGCACCACCGTCTTGAGCATGTCTTCTTTGCTCTTGAAATGGTAGAAGGGCGAACCGGAACGCATGCCAACCGCGGCGGCAATGTCACGGATGGTCGTGGCTTCGTAGCCCTGCTCGCGAAACAGCCGGCCCGCGGCACGCACCAGTTCGGCACGACGGTTGGTTTCTTCAACGACAGGTGCGGCTTTTCTTGCCATCGGACAATCAGGGATCGGTATGGATCGCCTCATGGTCGAAGTCACCGCTGAGCTTGCCTTCGGAGGCCGCGATCAACTGCGGATAGTACTTGCGCATTTCCTCGACCAGGTGCTCATAGGGCAGATCGTCGAATTCGCCATGCTGCTTGACGTATTCCATGTGCCGTTGCTGCAGGGCATTGTAGGGGTGCATCAGCGAGTCGGCAGTGCCATCGAACTCCAGCGGCAATACCTGGAAGCGCTGGCACATCTCGATATTGAAGGCCGGCGTGGCCTTGACCCAGCGGCCATCAAGCAGCACGGCAACATAGCCATGCCAGGCGAACACGTCGGTGCCCGTGACTTCAAGCAAGCGCTTGGTGGTGAGATGGTTGCGCACGTCAGCAAATCCCGGCCGTGCCGGAATGCCCACGGCCCGCAGGCAGGCGGCATACAACAGGCCTTTGGGCACGCAGTAGGCGACTTTCTCGCGCACCGTGGTGCTGGCCATGAAGACTTCGGGCTCCATGCGAAAGCGGTAGGGGTCGTAGCGAATTCCGTCACGCACCGCGTAATAGAGCTGCATGGCCAGCTCGCGCGGAGTTTTGGCGCCGGCAGTCGCGACCTGTATGAAACCTTGAACTTCGGGCGTCTCAAAGTCAAGAAAGCGGGTTGGCGCAAGCCATTTGGGATCGATGTTCATTCGTGAGGGTTTCCTTGAGGGTTGTCTATTTCCATGCGCAGCAAGGCCGCTGCGAGGCATTTTCCGAGATTGTCGCTGCGCAGCGAGCGTGCCGCATTGCCTTGCAGCGCATTGTTCAGGACGATCTTGATCGCCCACAGGTTGTCCAGCGGCCAGACGTCCACCGCGCCGCTACTGATACCGCGAAAATGCGCGGCGATGCGCGGCGCTGTCAGCAACTGCTTGATGAACGTGTAGTCCTTGGCATTGCGTGCAAAGACGCCGATGTCAGCGCGGTCGCCCTTGTCACCGCTGCGGGCATGGGCGATGTCGACCAGTCTCATGTCGTGCTCACCGTCACGTTGATCTGCGTTTCGACCAGGTCGCGCGGCACCAGCGTCGGCCACAAACCGAGCAGGGCGCGTGGTGCATCCATGCCGGAAAAGCCGCTCGCGGTGGGCGGTCCCGACAGGGCCAGCCAGGGAAATTGTCGCGGGAAGGCTTCGGCCAGGCCTCGGTCCGGGGTCCGCACCAACATACGCAGATAGACCTCGTTGAGCTCATCGGCATGGGTGGTATCAGCAAGCGGCCCGAGCAGGGAATTGAGGCCGATGAATTCGGTGTGGATTTCCTCATACTTTAGTTGCCGCTCGGCGATCAACTGGCGCACGATGCGCTCGGCTGTCTGCGCCTTGGCATACGCCTGCGGCCAGGAGTAGCCGATGGTCGCGCTACCGGCCCAGCCGTCGGCATAACCCGCCACCACCTTGAGGGCATTGGGTCGCGGCAAGCCGGTGGCGCCCGAGACTCGGACACGGTCCTTGCCAAGATCGTCGAGGCGCAGCGTGCCCATGTCGAGCACCACGTCAGGGGAAAAATAGCGGTGCGGATTATGTACTTCGTACAGCAACTGCTGGCGCAATGTGTCGAAGTCGACGCGGCCGCCGCTGCCCGGCGCCTTGGTGATGACGGCCGTGCCGTCTTCGCTCACTTCCGCGATCGGGAAACCCAGATGCGGATAATCGGGAATGCTCTGCCAACCCTGCTCACCATAGGCATTGAAGTTGCCGCCGCTGCCCTGTCCGGAGCACTCAAGCAAATGGCCGACGGTGATGCCTTGGGCGAGACGGTCCCAGTCGCTCCAGCCCCAGCCGAACTCATGCACCAACGGGGCCAGAAACAGGGCGGCATCGGCAACGCGACCCGTGAGTACGATGTCGGCGCCTTGGCCGAGCGCATCGACCAGCGGCTGCGCGCCGAGATAGGCGTTGGCGAAGAGCAGGCGCTCACGTACCGACTCGATGGGCGCACCGCTGTCGAGATGTGACAGGGTCGCCCCGGTGCTGCGAATTTCATCGATACGGCCGAGCACGTCGTCGCCACTCACCGTGGCGATCTTCGCCTGCCAGCCACGCTTCGTGAATTCGGCACGCAATGCTGCTGCCGCACCCTCCGGGTTGAGGCCGCCGGCGTTGAGCAGAAACTTGACGCCTCGCGCCTGAGCCGCTGGCCAGAGCGCAGTGAGCATCGGTACCAGGTCGCGCGTGTAGCCGGCCTGGGGATCCTTGCTGCGATCCTTGTGCAGGATCGCCAGCGTCAATTCGGCGAGGTGATCGGAACCGATGTACTGTACCTCGCCGCGCTCCAGGGTGGTCGCGATAGGCACCCAGGAATCGCCGTAAAAGCCCAGCCCGGCGCCGATGCGGACGGTCTTCACGATAGCTTCACCATGGCCGGGAATGGAAGGAGCAAGGGGGCATTCGGAAATCTCAAAGACGCTGAAAACGCGCATTCTGGCATAGAATGCCGGTCAATCAACCAAGCAATTGCTTGGTGAGTTCATCCGTTGTAATGTCAAGGAGGAAGCATGCTCGAAAGAACCCTGTTCACCGAAGAACACACCCTGTTCCGTGACAACGTGCGCCGCTTCATGGAACAGGAAGTGGTGCCACACCACGCCGATTGGGAGACGCAGGGCTACGTCGATCGGGAGATCTGGCGCAAGGCCGGAGCGAACGGCTTTCTTTGTGCGAGCATGCCCGAGGAATATGGCGGCTCGGCTGCCGACGAGCGCTACAGCATCATCCTCATGGAGGAAGGGGCGCGGGTAAACGCCACCGGCCTGGGCTACGGGCTGCACTCCGAGATCGTCGCGCCTTACCTGCTGCATTACGGCAACGACCACATCAAGCAGACTTATTTGCCCAAAATGGCCAGCGGCGAGATGATCGGCGCCATCGCCATGACCGAACCCGCAGCCGGTTCCGACCTGCAGGGTGTGCGCACCAGCGCCGTACGCGACGGCGACGATTACATCCTCAACGGCACCAAGATATTCATCACCAATGGCTGGCACTGCGATCTGGCGATCATCGTCGCCAAGACCGACCCGGCGCGCGGCGCCAAGGGCACCAGCCTGTTTGTCGTGGATACGTCGATGGCCGGGTTCAGCAAGGGCAAGCCGCTCAAGAAAGTCGGCATGAAGGCACAGGATACGTCTGAGTTGTTTCTGGACAACGTGCGCGTGCCTGCCAGGAATCTGATCGGTCAGGAAAACAACGGCTTCATTTATCTCATGCAGGAACTGCCCTGGGAACGCCTGCAGATCGCCGTGGGGGCAATCGCCTCAGCCGAAGCCGCGATTGCCTGGACGACCCAGTACTGTCGCGAACGCAAGGCCTTCGGCCAGGAAATTATCCAGTTCCAGAACACCCGCTTCACCCTCGCCGAATTGGCCACCGAGGTGCAGATCGGCCGCGTTTTCGTCGACCGCTGCATCGAACTCAAGCTGCAGGGCAAGCTCGACGCCGCCACCGCCTCGATGGCCAAGTACTGGTGTTCGGACATGCAGTTCAAGGTGCTCGATGCCTGTGTGCAACTGCATGGCGGCTATGGCTACATGTGGGAATACCCTATCGCCCGCGCTTGGGCCGACGCGCGCGTGCAGCGGATTTACGGCGGGACCAACGAAATCATGAAGGAACTGATCTCGCGTTCGCTCTGAGGGAATCAGTTCAGCGGTGAGCCAGGGTCTGGTTTGCCTTGGCGCTTTCGAGAAATCGGTTCGGGTTCTGCGCAACCCCGCGCAGACGCACCTCGAAATGCAGGTGCGGTCCGGTCGAGCGGCCGGTCGAGCCGGACAGGGCGATCTGCTGGCCGCGCCGGACCAGAGTGCCTGGCTTGACGAGCAGTTTCGAGGCATGGGCATAACGGGTGGTGAGATCGTTGCCATGGTCGATCTCGACCATGTTGCCGTATTCGGAATGCCGTTCGGACAGGATTACCACCCCGGCTGCCGCTGCAAAAATCGGGGTGCCAGGATCGGCGGCAAAATCCACACCTTCATGCAGCGCACGCTCCCCGGTAAATGGATCGATGCGCCAGCCGAAAGAGGACGCATTCCACTGCGCCACGACCGGCAAGGTCGTCGGCAGCATGCTCTTGCGCACGCGTTCGTCGAGCAACTGGGATTCGATCAGGGACAGGGTGTCGCTGCGCGATTCGATTTGCCGTGAGAGGTCATCCAGGGCCGCTTGCAAATCCGCCGGCGAGAGTTGGCTCGCCTGAACCAGCGGACCACCGCGCCGGTCCTTGCCCGGAGCAACCTCGCTACCCCGGGTTTCCGTCGGCAGGATGCCGGACATTTTGGTGAGCCGTTCGCCGAGAGAGTCGAGGTGGGTCAATTGAGCCTGCATCTGGCCCAGTTTGACCGCCATCGCGTTGAGGTTCTCGCGGACGAACTCCTTGCTGCGTTCGGTCTCGGCGGCCGTGAGGGTGCGCAGCATGTCCTGCAGGAAAGGCAGGCGAATCTCGGCCGCATGACGCATGGTGACATAGGAAAACAACGAAGACATGCCGATCACCAGACCGACAAAGGCGACCATCCCCAACATCAGGTGACGCCAGCCAAGTGTGATGCTCTTAGCCGTTGCCAGGCGGTCGGAGACGAGAATAATATGCATGCTGTTCCCTTTCCTTCGAGGCTTCATGAAACCACGCACCCTGGACGACTGCCTGAATGCGGATGAAACCATGTCCCGACTTGCTGCCCATGCCGGGCGCTTGTTGAAGCTTCAGCGCTTGTTCCTAACTGCTGTCCCGACCGCTCTGGCACAAACATGCCGGATCGCCAATTTCCGTCTGGGCGTCGTCTTCGTCCATGCCGAAAACGGTGCGGTGGCCGCTAAACTGCGTCAATTATCACCTAGTATTTGTGAGGTTTTTTGCTCAGGAGGGGAGCAGGTTACCGAAATTCAGGTCAAGGTGCAACCCTCGGATGCTGCGCCGCACAATAAAAGTCGACCCAAAGCGGCAGTTTTGGACGATGCTTCACGTGGCAGCATCCAGCAATTGTCAGAGTCCCTTCCCGACGGTCCGCTGCGCGAGGCGCTGGGGCGTTTGCTCGACCACGGCAAGGCATAGGCCGGCGCTCGCTCGATGAACTGGCACCCCAGAACCAACTTCGGGCACTAGCACCCCAGAACCAACTTCGGGCACTAGCACCCCAGAACCAACTGCGGGCACTAGCACCCCAGACCCAACTTCGGGCACTAGAGGATGATCAGCCGCTCCAGGGCGAACATCCCCAGCACCACCGCCGCGAAAATCAGGGCATATTTGGCGATGCGGCCGGCCAGCCGCAGGTAACGCTGGTCACGGGTGAACAAAAAAGCCAGGATGCCGCTGCCAATGGCAATGACGGTCAGGACGGCAACGATGCGCAGCAGCAGCATGTCCGCGTCTGTGGCGGTCAGGCAATCTGCGGATAAAGACCGGCAACTGCGGCCGGGGTGGTTTCGGGACGCTCGAAAGTCACCAGGTCCCAAGCAGTTTGATCGGCCAGCAAAGCCCGCAACAACTGGTTGTTGAGGGCATGGCCGGACTTGTGGGCGGAAAAGGCGCCGAGCAGGGCGTGCCCGGCCAGGTACAGGTCGCCGACGGCATCGAGCAGCTTGTGTTTGACAAACTCATCGGCGTAACGCAGGCCGTCGCTGTTGAGGATGCGGTATTCGTCCATCACGATGGCGTTTTCCAGGCTGCCGCCCAGGGCCAGCCCCTGGTCACGCATGAACTCGACGTCTTGCATGAAGCCGAAGGTACGCGCGCGCGCTACTTCGCGGATGTAGGAGTTCTCGGCAAAATCGATGCTCACGGTGGTACCCGTCTGTGCCACCGCAGGATGATTGAAGGCGATGGAAAAAGACAGACGGAATCCGTCATAGGGCTCCAGGCGCGCCCATTTGTCGCCGTCCTTGACTTCCACGGTTTTTTTGACGCGCAGGAAACGCTTCGGTGCGTTCTGCTCCTCGATGCCTGCAGACTGGAGCAAATACACGAAGGGGGCGGCGCTGCCGTCCATGATCGGCAGTTCGGCGGCATCCACGTCAATATACAGATTGTCGATGCCGAGACCGGCCAATGCCGACATCAGGTGTTCGACGGTGGCAATCTTGGCAGAGCCGGCTTCCAGGCAGGAGGCCAGTCGCGTGTCGCCGACGCTCAGGGGATCGGCTTTCAGATCGACCGGCGGGTCGAGGTCGACCCGGCGAAACACGATGCCGTTATCGGCAGCCGCCGGACGCAACGTTATGGTGACCTTGACGCCACTGTGCAAGCCGACGCCAGTGGCACGAATCAGGGTCTTGAGAGTACGCTGCTTGAGCATGAGCAAAGTGCAATGGCAGGGAGGCGAATTCTACCATTGCAACCGCTGCCCATGCCCAAGCAAACCCTGTCTAGTACCCCAGAAACATCTGCGGGCACTAGTCCGCCTGCTCAGTCAGCTTGCTTACGCAGGAACGCGGGGATGTCGTACTTGTCCACGCCGCTGTTGCGCATCTCGTCCACTGTGGCATTGCGGGCGCTGCTGCGACCCGACTGGAATACCGGGGGCAGGGAGCTGGTACTTTCGGCCTGACCGCCCACGGCCGATGACATCTCGAACGGCGCATCGTAGGTTCCGGTGCGCTGCGTCTGGACGATGCTGATTTCCGGCTTGGCCGGCTTGCGGATCATCTGGCTGCCCAGTCCGGTTGCCACCACGGTCACGCGCAACTGGTCTTCCATGCCTTCTTCGAACACCGTACCGAAAATGATGGTGGCTTCAGGTGCGGCGTAGGTGCGGATGGTATTCATCACCTCGCGCACTTCCCTCATGCCCAGCGTTTCACTGGCAGTGATATTGACCAGCACACCGCGCGCGCCGGACAACTCGATACCTTCCAGCAACGGGCTGGCCACTGCCATTTCAGCCGCCATGCGGGCACGATCGACGCCTGCGGCAACGGCCGAACCCATCATCGCCTTGCCCATTTCCCCCATCACCGTGCGCACGTCCTCGAAGTCGACATTAATCAGCCCCGGTACGTTGATGATTTCGGAAATTCCGCCCACGGCATTCTTCAGCACGTTGTCGGCCGCCTTGAAAGCTTCAAGCATGCTGACTTCGTCGCCCATCACTTCCATGAGTTTTTCGTTGAGGATGACGATCAGCGAATCGACGTTTTGCGCGAGTTCGAGCAGGCCCTGTTCGGCCAGGGTCATGCGCCGTCCCTCGTACTCGAAAGGCTTGGTGACCACGGCTACAGTCAATATGCCCAGTTCGCGCGCCACTTCGGCGATGACTGGTGCGGCACCGGTGCCGGTACCGCCCCCCATGCCTGCGGTGATGAAGGCCATGTGTGCGCCGCGCAGTGCATCCGCGATGCGTTCGCGTTCGCCTTGCGCCAGATCGCGCGCTTTCTCCGGCTTCCCGCCCGCACCCAGACCGGGTCCGAGTTGCAGCTTTTCCCCCGCGCTGCTTTTCGACAGGGCTTGCGCGTCGGTGTTGACGCAAATGAATTCCACGCCTTGCACACCCTCTCGGATCATGTGCTCGACAGCATTGCCGCCGGCCCCCCCCACGCCGATGACCTTGATCGAGGTCTGGCCTGGCTCCTTATCTACAATTTCAAACATGCTCGCCTCCTTCAATGAACTGCAACAGAAAAATTAAAAGTTCTTGCCAAACCATGCACGCATGCGCGCCAGAATCTGTCCGAAACTCTTCGGCCCCGGCTCCTTGAGACCGCGCAGTTTCTGCGCCCGGCCCTCAAGCAGCAGACCCATCGCGGTCGAAAAGCGCGGATTACGCACCACTTCCTTGAGATTGCCGTCGTAATGGGGTACACCCTGATTGAATGTGTTGTGGAAGATTTCCTCTCCCAGCTGCACCATGCCCGGCATTGCCGCGGCCCCGCCGGTCAATACCACACCGGCGCGCAGCAGGCGCTCGTAGCCGCTCTTGCGCAGTTCGTCGAGCACCTTCTGGTAGATCTCCTCGACGCGCGGCTGGATCACACCGGCCAAGGTTTGCCGTGACAGCGTCGATGACGGCCGATCGCCCACGCCAGGGACTTCGATCACTTCCTCAGGATCGGCCAACTGCTGCAGAGCGACACCGTAGCGCAACTTGATTTCCTCGGCATCCTGCGTGGAGGTGCGCAAGGCGATGGCGATGTCGCCGGTGATCTGGTCGCCGGCAATCGGGATCACGGCGGTGTGGCGAATCGCCCCCTGGGTAAACACGGCGACATCGGTCGTACCGCCGCCGATATCGACCAGGCAGACGCCGACATCCTTCTCGTCCTCGGTCAGCACGGCATGGCCCGATGCCAGCGGCTGCAGCACCAGGTCGACCACTTCCAGGCCGCAGCGATGAACACACTTGACGATGTTCTGCACCGAAGTTACGGCGCCGGTGACGATATGCACCCGCACTTCAAGACGGCGCGCATCCATGCCAATCGGCTCCTTGACGCCGTCCTGACCGTCGACGATGAATTCCTGCACCAGTGTGTGCAGGATCTGGTCGTCAGCGGAAATCGGCGTGGCGTTGGCGGCCTCGATGGCGCGTTCGACATCGAGCTGGGTGACTTCTTTCTCGCGCACCACCGCCATGCCATTGGAATCCTTGCTCTTGATGTGGCTGCCGGCAATGCCGGTGTAGACCTCGCGGATCTTGCAATCGGTCATCAGCTCGGCTTCCTGGACAGCGCGCGAGATGGCGTTGACCGTCGCCTCGATATTGACCACGACCCCCTTCTTTAGTCCTTTCGACTCCTGGCTGCCGATGCCCAGAACCGCCAGCGTCCCTTCCGCAGTCAGTTCGGCGACGATGGCGACAATCTTCGATGTGCCGATATCCAGGCCGACAATCAGTTCTCTGTTTTCCTTGCTCATGTATTGCCTTTGCCTTGGGATTCGCTGCTCGGAAGGTTCACCCCTGCTTCACCGCGACCCGGCCGCAGGGCAAAGCCGTTCGGATAGCGCATGTCGATCGCCGCAATGGAAGTCCTGGCGCGTTTCTGGACCTCACGGTAGATACCGGTAAAGCGTTGCAGACGTTCATGCAGCGGATGTTTGGCCTGGTCGCGACCGAGTTCCAGCACCAGTCCATCGTCAAGCCGCAGCTGCCAGGCCTGGCGCGCCGACAGCATCACGCCACGCGTCACGCGCCCGAGCGGCGCCAGGAGTTCGGTGAATTCACGGTAACGCGCCAGCATCAGGGCGGAACTTCCCTCCGGTCCGCCAAATAGTGGCAAGGACGGCTGGTCGGCCGGCAGGGAGGCGGCGAATACCTCGCCCTGCTCGTTGACCAGACGCGACTCGTCATCGCTGTTGTGCCAGCGTGCCGCGGCGACATGCTCCTCGATGGCCAGTTCGAGGCCATCCGGCCAGCGCCTGCGCACCGAAGTCTTGCGCACCCAGGGCAACTTCTCGAAAGCGCTGCGCACGCCATCCAGGTTCACCGTGAAGAAATTGCCCGTCAACGAGCTCTGCGCCGCGTATTCGATCTGCGCCAGCGTCACCTGCTTCAGGGGAACGGAGACAACCACCTGTTTCAGTGGAAACATCGGCAAGCGCACCACGGTGATTACGCTGGCATAGACGAAGACGATGATGCTACCCAGGAACAGCACATCGGCCAGCAGATTGAGCAATGGCGGGCGATCCCAGAAGCCCTCGGCGACCGGACGCGACTTGCGTCGCACGGGTGCGTCCTGCCGCTTAGCCAAGTTGCGCCCTTTCCAGAATCCGGATCACCAGCTGCTCGAAACTGATCCCGGCAACGCGTGCCGCCATCGGCACCAGCGAATGGCCGGTCATGCCGGGCAGGGTATTCATCTCGAGCAGGCTGAAGCTGCCGTCCGCCCTGAGGATCAGGTCGGCGCGTCCCCACCCGCGGCATCCCAGCACCCGGAAGGCTTGCAGCACCGTGTCATTGATTTGGGCAGTGATCCGGGGATCGACGCCGGCGGGGCATTGATACTGAACGACATCGGTGAAATACTTGTTGGTGTAGTCGTACTTGCCTTCCGGCGCTTCTATCCGCACCAGTGGCAACACTTCCTCGCCCAGCACCGCTGCAGTGAGTTCCTGCCCGGACACGAATTCCTCGGCAATCACCAGCGGATCGAGCCGATGGGCCAACACAAACGCCGCTTCCATTTCCCCGACCGAGGTCACCTTGGTCAGGCCGATCGAGGATCCCTCCCGCGCCGGCTTGACGATCAGCGGCAGGCCCAGCGTGTCGGCAACCTGCTTCCAATCGCTATCCGGGTTCAACAGGCAATACCTCGGCGTGGGAATGCCGGCAGCCTGCCAGACGAGCTTGGTGCGCCACTTGTCCATCGCCAGGGCAGAAGCCATCACACCGCTGCCGGTATAGGGCAGGCCGAGCAGTTCCAGAGCACCCTGGACGACGCCATCTTCGCCGCCCCGGCCGTGCAGGATCGTGAATACGCGGTCATAGCCTTGCTGCTTGAGGTTCCAGATCGGCTGCTCGGACGGATCGAAGGCATGGGCGTCAACGCCCTGTCCGCAGAGCGCCTTGAGCACCGCCTGACCCGAAATCAGCGATATCTCGCGCTCGGCAGAACTGCCGCCCATCAGCACCGCAACCTTGCCAAAATCAGTCATCACGAAATACCTTCCCCCCATCCCCCTTCCCAGGGAAGGAGGTGACGGGTGTTCGCCGTTCACCGGCTCCATGTTGTGGCTGTGCCGTCCTCCTCCCCCGGAGGGGAGGCTGCGCACGGACGGCCCGTCGGATGGCGCTCATGCAAAATCGCCTTTGCCACCCAAGTGTTCCCCGACAATTCTCACTTCGCGCTGGAGTTCCACGCCAAATTTTTCCTTCACGGCAAGCTGAATCTGGCCGATTAGCATTTCTATCTCAGTTGCTGTTGCCTTGCACTCTGGATTAACGATGAAATTCGCATGCTTTTCCGAAACACGCGCTCCGCCGAGGCTCAAGCCCTTCAAGCCTGCAGCTTCGATGAGCCGTGCGGCATGGTCATCCGGGGGATTACGGAACACGGAACCGGCATTCGGTTGCTGCAAGGGCTGACGTGCGTTGCGCTGCTCGAGCAGCTCCTGTATCCGGGTTTGCGCAGCCTCTGCGTCGCCTTCCGGAAAACGCAGCCATGCCGCTGCAAACCACTCGTCGGTAGTTTCGCGCAAGCCGACATGGCGATAGCCGATCGAGAAATCTTCGGCCGTGCGTGTGACACGCTTGCCATGACGGTCCAGCATCAAAACGCGTTCGACATGATTCCAGGTTTCGCCGCCCCAGCAGCCCGCATTCATCGCCAGCGCCCCGCCGACGGTGCCCGGCACACCGGCAAGAAACTCGGCGCCCACCCGTCCGTTCCTGGCGGCGAAGCGCGCCAATTTCGGGCTGGCGACGCCGGCTTCGGCGTAAATCAGGCCATCGCTTTCAAAACGCAGGGTGTTCAATGCGCCATGGGTAAATACCACCGTGCCATCGAACCCGCCGTCGCGCACCAGCAGGTTCGACCCCAGTCCGACCAGCAGCAGCGGTTCATCATGACGCAGGGCTGCGAGGAAATCCGCCAGGTCATCCAGGTCAATCGGGAAATAGGCGCGTGCCGCGCTACCGCCGGCACGCCAGGACACATGGCCGGCCATCGGCTCGTCTTGCTTGAGTTCGCCACGAAATTTGTTCATGCTTGGGCTTCCATCAGTCTTGCCGGTACAGCGCCGATCGAACCGGCGCCCATGGTGATCACCACATCGCCATCCCGGGCGAACGCCAGGATGACCTGCGGCATGTCATTGATCTGGTCGACGAACACCGGCTCAAGCTTGCCGGCGACACGGAGAGCACGCAGCAGGGAACGGCTGTCGGCCGCGACAATCGGCGTCTCGCCCGCGGCATAGACCTCGGCCAGCAGCAGTACTTCAAAACCCGACAGCACCTTGACGAAATCCTCGAAGCAATCACGGGTACGCGTGTAGCGATGCGGCTGGAAGGCCAGCACCAGGCGCCGCCCGGGGAAGGCGCCACGCGCGGCAGCCAGGGTCGCGGCCATTTCCGCCGGATGATGACCGTAGTCATCGATCAGGCTGAAACTGCCACCACCCGGCAGGGCAATCTCGCCATAACTCTGGAAGCGCCGGCCGACGCCCTTGAATTCCGCCAGCGCCGTGACGATCGCCTCATCGCTGACGCCGACCTCGGTGGCCACGGCAATCGCCGCCAAGGCATTGCGCACGTTGTGCAGACCGGGAAGATTGAGCTGCACCGGGAACTGGCTGACGCTGCCATTCATGCGCACGCAGTCGAAGCGCATCTGGCCGGCCACCGCCACGATGTTCCGGGCTTGCAGATTGGCCTGCACATCGAGGCCATAAGTGACGATCTGCTTGGATACCTGCGGCATGATCTCGCGCACGTTGGCATCGTCGGCGCATAGGACCGCCACACCATAAAACGGCAGACGCTGGAGGAATTCGACAAAGGCCTGTTTGAGCCGACCAAAATCGTGCCCGTAGGTTTCCATGTGGTCGGCATCGATGTTGGTCACCACCGAAATCACCGGCGACAGGTAGAGGAAAGACGCATCCGATTCGTCGGCTTCGGCGACAAGGAACTCGCCCTGGCCGAGCTTGGCGTTGGCACCGGCTGAATTCAGCCGGCCACCGATGACAAAGGTCGGATCGATGCCGCCTTCGGCCAGGATGCTGGCGATCAGGCTGGTGGTGGTGGTCTTGCCATGCGTGCCGGCGATGGCGATGCCCTGCTTGAGGCGCATCAACTCGGCCAGCATTTGTGCGCGCGGCACCACCGGCACCTTGCGCTGGCGTGCAGCAACCACCTCGGGGTTATCCGCCTTGACCGCCGTGGACACAACGACCGCATCGGCCGTGGCGACGTTTTCCGCCTGGTGTCCAAGCACGATGCGGGCGCCAAGTCCGGCCAGACGCCGGGTAGCGGTATTCTCGGCAAGGTCGGAACCGCTCACTTCAAATCCCTGGTTGAGCAACACCTCGGCGATACCGCTCATGCCCGACCCGCCGATACCGACGAAGTGGATACGGTGAATTTTATGTTTCATAGGTAACCTCGTCGGTATCGGCGGGGCGCGGCGTTCCGCCGCGCGACCGCCCCAAGCAGGCGCGCACGCGACTGCGCGCGTGCTTAGCGACGAAATGAATACGGTGGATTTCATGTTTCATTTCGCCAACTCCATGCAGACATGCGCCACGCTGGCCGTGGCATCGGGCTTGGCAAGGGCGCGCGCCTTCTCCGCCATTTGCAGCAACTGCTCACGACTCAGATTGCGCAGCAGGGACAGCCGCTCCGCCGTCAATTCGCTTTGCGGCAACAGGATGGCCGCACCGGCGTTGGCCAGAAAGCGTGCGTTGAGCGTCTGGTGGTCATCCACCGCATGCGGGAAAGGCACCAGGATGCTGGGAACGCCGGCCGCGGCGAGCTCCGCGATGGTCAGCGCACCGGCGCGGCAAATCACCAGGTCTGCCCACGCGTAGGCACCGGCCATGTCTTCGATGAAGGCCACGCAGTTGGCTGCCACCCCGGCCTGCTGATAGTTACCCTTGAGCGAGGAAAGATGCTTTTCGCCGGCCTGGTGCACCACCTGCGGCCTTTCCTCTTCCGCAAGCAGCGCCAGGGATTGTGGCACCACCTCGTTCAAGGCTTGGGCTCCCAGACTGCCGCCGATGACCAGCAGATGCAGTGGGGCATGCTCCTCAATGCGTTCGGCATAGCGCCGGGCAGGTGCGTCCAGCGCCGCAATCTCCGGCCGAACCGGATTGCCGCACCAGTCCGCCATGCCCAGAACACCGGGGAAGCCACTCAGGACGCGCTCGGCCACCCGTGCAAGAACCCTGTTGGCGAGACCCGCCACGGAATTCTGTTCATGCACCACCAGCGGCTTGCCCTTGAGCACGGCCATCATGCCACCGGGAAAACTGATGAAACCTCCCATGCCCAGCACCACATCGGGCTGCACCTGCTTGATCACCTTGAGCGCCTGCCAGAAACCGCTCAGCAGACTGAAAGGCAGCAGCAGCTTGCGCAACAGCCCCTTGCCCCGCAGTGCCGCAAAGCGCACTTGCGCCATCTCGTAGCCGCGACTCGGCACCAGCCGCGCTTCCATCCCATCGGGATTACCGAGCCAGACCACCTTCCAGCCGGCCGCCTTGACGGCATCGGCCACCGCCAGACCGGGGAAAATATGCCCGCCCGTGCCACCAGCCATTACGAGCAGGGTCCTCACACCGTGATCCCTCTCATCATCTGCAGGTTTTGGCTTCGGCCGTCCCTCACGGGACTTAACTTGCTGGCGCAAGTTAGCCTGCGCCGAAATCGTTTGCTCATGCGGATATCCCCCGCATGAGCAAACGATTTTCGTAGTCGACGCGGAGCAGGATGGCCACCGCCATGCAGTTCGCAAGAATTCCCGAACCGCCGAAACTCATCAGCGGCAGCGTCAATCCCTTGGTCGGCAGCAGTCCCATGTTGACGCCCATGTTGATGAAAGCCTGGACCCCGATCCAGATGCCGATGCCCTGTGACACCAGACCGGCATAGACCCGGTCCAGCTGCAGCGCCTGCCGGCCAATGACGAAGGCGCGCTGCACCACCAGCGCGAACAAGCCAATGACCAGCACCACGCCGAAGAAGCCGAGTTCCTCGGCGATCACCGCCAGCAGGAAATCGGTGTGGGCTTCAGGCAGATAGAAGAGCTTCTCGACGCTCGCGCCCAGGCCGACACCGAACCATTCACCGCGACCGAAAGCGATCAGCGCATGCGACAACTGATAACCCTTGCCGTAAGCGTCCTGCCAGGGATCCATGAAGCCGAGGATGCGCTCGCGCCGATACGGCGACAGCGCTATCAGCAGGACGAAGCCGACCAGCAGCACCACCACCAGCGCACCGAACAGACGCGCATTGATGCCGCCAAGGAACAGGATACCCATGGCAATGCAGACGATCACCACGAAGGCGCCGAAGTCGGGTTCGCGCAGCAGCAGGCCGCCGACCAGCAACATCACCACCGCCAAGGGGGCAAAACCTCGCCGAAAAGAATCCATGTCGGCAAGCTTGCGTGCCGTGTAATCCGCGGCGTACAGCACGGCGAGCAATTTCATGAACTCGGATGGTTGAAAGCTCACCGGACCCAGCGGCAGCCAGCGCTGCGCGCCATTGGCCGAGCGCCCGACATGCGGCACCAGCACTACCAGCAGCAGCACGAAACCGATAACGAACAACCAGGGTGCCGATTTCTGCCAGACGCGCAACGGCACCTGGAACACGACCACCGCCGCAATCAGGCCGACGGTCATGAAAACGCTGTGACGCACCAGGAAATAGGTCGACTGGTGGCCGGTCATCTGGCTGCCTTCGGCCGTGGCGATCGATGCCGAGTAAACCATCACCAGCCCCATCAGCAGCAGCGACAAGGCCGGCCAGAGCAGCCATTCGTCCAGTTCGCGCGGTGCGCTGGCGTTCTGCAGCGCCATGGCTTGTCGCATCATGCCGGCGCACCCGTTGCTTGCAGTGACCGTACTGCATCGGCAAACACTTCGGCGCGATGCATGTAGTTGCGGAACATGTCGAAGCTGGCGCAAGCCGGCGACAGCAGCACCGCATCGCCCGGCACCGCCGCCCCAGCCGCCGAACGCACGGCTTCTTCAAGACTCTTCGCCGCCAACAATGGCACGGCGCAGTCGCCAAGCGCAGCTTTGATCAACGGCGCATCGCGACCGATCAGCACGACACTGCGCGCATGTCGCGACACGGCTTCGCGCAGCGGCAGAAAATCCTGATTCTTGCCGTCGCCGCCCGCAATGAGCACGATTTTTCTGCCCTGCGGATGTGACGCGCTTTTCTGGCCGCCAAGTCCTTGCAAGGCAGCCACCGTGGCACCGACATTGGTGCCCTTGGAATCGTCATAAAAAACCACGCCGCCGATTTCGGCAATTTTTTCAACGCGATGCGCGAGCCCTTGGAAAGTCCTGAGCCCGGCCACGAGTTGCTTGATCGGCAAACTGATGGCATGACCCAGTGCCAATGCCGCCAGGGCATTGGCAGCATTGTGCAATCCGGCCAACGGCAATTGCGCCTGGGGCAGCAGAAAGCTGTTGCCCTGCACCAGCCAGAATTCACCGTTTCTTTCGCGCAGACCGAAATCTTCGAGCATTCCCGGCGCATCCAGACCAAAGCTGATCAACCGGCGATTGGGCAGCGCCATTCGTCTGACGCGAGCATCCTCGCGATTGAGGATCTGCACGGGACCGTTGCCCTGATCATGGATCAACACGCGCGCCTTGGCGCTGGCGTATTCATCGATGTTGATATAGCGATCGAGGTGGTCTTCCGAGATGTTGAGCACGGCCGCCGCATCGGGGTTGAGCGTCAGCGTGGTCTCGAGCTGGAAGCTGGATAGTTCCAGTACCCAGATCTCCGGCAGTTGCCCGGCGTCGAGGCGCAACATGAGCGCATCCAGCGCCGCCGGTGAGATGTTGCCGGCCACTGCGGCATCACGGCCGGTGGCTTCGCACAAATGCCCGGTCAGCGCGGTGGTGGTGGTCTTGCCATTAGTCCCGGTAATCGCCAGCACCTTGGTCTTGTCGCGCACTCCGAGATCGCGCAGCCCCTGGGCGAACAATTCGATTTCCCCGACCACCGGTATGCCACGCGCCCGGGCTTCGAGCACCACCATCAAGCCACCCGAGAGTCCAGGCGACAAGGCCAGCAGATCGACGTTTTCAAGCAAACCCTTGGTGAACTCGCCGGAAACGAATTCCGCATCTTTCGCTGCCTGGCACAATTTCGACAGTCCGGGCGGCTCCACCCGCGTGTCGGCAATGCGCAGGCGGGCGCCGCGCCGGATGCACCAGCGTGCCATGGCCAGGCCGGATTCGCCAAGCCCCAGCACCAGCACCAGTTTTTTGTTCAGGTTCATCGTATCTTGAGTGTCGACAAGCCGAACAACACCAGCATGATGGTGATGATCCAGAACCTCACCACGACCTGGGTTTCCTTCCAGCCGCTCAATTCATAGTGGTGATGCAGGGGCGCCATGCGGAAAATCCGCTTGCCTCCGGACCACTTGAAATAAAGCACTTGCAGCATTACCGAAAGTGTCTCGGCGACGAAGACGCCGCCCATGATCAGCAGCACGATTTCCTGGCGCACGATGACTGCCACCGCGCCAAGTGCGGCACCCAGCGACAAGGCGCCGACGTCGCCCATGAAAACCTCCGCCGGATAGGCGTTGAACCACAGGAATCCGAGCCCGGCGCCGGCCAGGGCGCCACAAAACACGGTCAGTTCGCCGGCACCGGGAATGTAGGGCAGCAGCAGATATTTCGAATACACCGCGTTGCCCGCCACGTAGGCGAAGATACCCAGCGCACCGCCGACCATCACCGTCGGCATGATGGCCAGTCCGTCGAGACCGTCGGTCAGATTGACGGCGTTGCTGGTGCCGACGATGACAAAATAGGTCAGCGTGATGAAACCGAACAAACCGAGCGGATAGGCGATGTTCTTCAGGAAAGGCACGATCAGGTCCGCCTTCAGCGGCAGTTCTAGCGTGAAGCCGCTGCCGACCCACTGGACAAACAGCCCGATCACCTTGTCGTTGTTGGGGGCGGAAATCGAGAAAACGATATATAGAGCGGCGACCAGGCCGATCAGCGATTGCAGGAGAAACTTGCTGCGCGCCGACAAGCCTTTTGGATTGCGATGTACCACCTTGCGCCAGTCATCCACCCAGCCGATGGCGCCGAATCCCAGCGTCACAATCAGCACGATCCAGATGAAGCGATTCGAAAGATCCGCCCAGAGCAGCGTGGTCACCACGATGGCGATGAGGATCAAGGCGCCGCCCATGGTCGGCGTGCCGGATTTGACCAGATGTGTTTGGGGGCCGTCATCGCGCACCGACTGGCCGATTTTTTTACTGGTCAGCCAGCGAATCAACATCGGTCCGAAGAGGAAGGAAATGCCCAGGGCGGTCAGGGTCGCCAGCACCGCACGCAAGGTGATGTAGCCGAAGACATTGAAGCCGCGCACGTCTTTGGCGAGCCATAGCGCCAGCTCAAGCAGCATGGGAACTCCTTAATTCGGGATTGACCTTTATGGCGTCGACCACCCGTTCCATTTGCATGAAGCGCGAGCCCTTCACCAGCACGGTGGTATCGGCATCCAGCAAGGGCCGCAACGCGGTCAGCAGTGCCTCGAGATTCTTGAAGTGCGCACCGCCACTGTCGAAATTCCTCGCCGCGGTGGCAGATTGCTCGCCGAGTGCCAGCAGCCGGTCCAGGCCCATGCTTTTTGCATAGCCGCCGATTTCATCGTGGAACTGGCCACTCTGCGCACCGACTTCGCCCATGTCGCCGATCACCAGAACCTTCTTGCCCGGCTGGGCAGCCAGCACGTCGATGGCGGCACGCATCGAATCCGGATTGGCGTTGTAGGTGTCGTCGATCACCCGTGCACCATTGTGTGCCGGCCACTGCTGCAGCCGGCCCTTGATGCCACGGTAGCTTTCCAGCCCGGCGACAATGGCTTCCAGGCTGCAACCGGCTGCCAGCGTCGCGGCGGTTGCGGCCAAGGCATTTTTCGCATTGTGCAACCCGGGTATCTGCAGTTCGACCGCGACTTCACCCTGCGGCGTGCTGATGTTCATCTGGCTGCCGAAAGCTTTCAAGCTGCAGCGCGCCGATACGTCGGCGGCCTGCTCCATGCCGAAACTGAGCAGTTGGTAGCCGGCAGAACCGGCAAGTTCGCGCCACAATCCGGCGTGCGGGTCATCGGCATTGATCACGGCAACACCTTGCGGCATCAGCCCGGCAAAGATCTCTCCCTTGGCTTGCGCCACCCCATTCAGCCCGCCCAGTCCGGCCAGATGGGCGCGCTGAGCATTATTCACCAGGGCCACGGTCGGTCTGGCCAGGCGCGTCAGGTAAGCGATTTCGCCCGGATGATTCATGCCCATCTCGATCACGGCTGCGGCATGGTGACTGCGCAACTTGAGCAGCATCAGCGGCACGCCGATGTCGTTGTTGAGATTGCCCTCAGTTGCCAATATTGTGGCCAACACGGTGGCGTGTAAGGTCGCCAGCAGGTCCGCATCGTCCTTCGCGCCGGGAATGTCGCGGCACGCCTGTTCGCGCAGAATGGCGGCACACATCTCTTTGACCGTGGTCTTGCCATTGCTGCCGGTGACGCCGATCAGCGGCAGGGAAAAATCCTCACGCCAGTACGCGGCAAGTTCGCCCAGGGCAAGCCGCGTGTCCGCCACCGCGAGCAGGGGCAGATAGGGGCGCTGCTGCGCCCAGCCCTCTTCCACCATGGCGCCGGCGGCGCCGGCGGCGAGCGCCTGCTCGACATAGTCGTGGCCGTCGAAACGCTCGCCCTTGAGCGCCACGAATAATTCGCCGGGCTGGACCTTGCGCGTATCCGTCGACACCCCGACAAACCACACTTCGCCGAAGTCCGTGCTGCCATGAATGGCCGGAGCGGCCTCGCCGAGCCGCATCATCCGCGTCGCGGGCATCGTGATCATGCCGCCCCGCTCACATGCTCTCCCGGATGATTGACGTCGTGTCCTTGGCAACCTGCAGGCTGGTCGTCGCATCCGGCGCGACACCCAGCGCCCGCAGGCTGCCACCCATGACCCGGGAAAATACCGGCGCCGCCACATCGCCGCCGTAATAGATGCCTGCCGAGGGCTCGTCGATCATCACCGCGACGATGAGGCGCGGATCCGAAGCCGGTGCAAAGCCAACGAAGGAGGCGACATACTTGTTGGCGTAGCTTCCGCCGTCGAGCTTGTGCGCCGTGCCGGTCTTGCCGGCGACGCGGTAACCCGAAACTTGCGCCTTGGGTGCGGTGCCGCCGGGCAGTACCGCCAGCTCCAGCATGGCACGCACTTCATGCGCGGTCTGCGCCGAAAACACCGGCTTGCCGAGCAGCGGCGGCGTCTCGACTTTGATCAACGACAAGGGCAGCAAGTCACCGTCGCGGGCGAACGCCAGATAGGCATGCGCCAGCTGGATCAGGGTCACCGATATGCCATGACCATAAGCCATGGTGGCTTGCTCGATCGGATGCCAGCTCTTGGCTGGGCGCAAGCGCCCACCCACCTCGCCGGGAAAACCGAGCTTGAGCGGCGTACCGAAGCCAAGGCTGTCGAACATGCGCCACATTTCCTCGGGCGGCATCGACAAGGCCATTTTCGCCGCGCCCACGTTCGAGGATTTCTGGATCACCTGTGCTACTGTAAGCAGACCGTGCATGTGCGCATCATGGATCGTGGCGTTGCCGATGGTGAGCGTACCGGGCGCAGTCTGAATCATGGTGTCGGAACGGTACTTGCCTTTCTCCAGGGCCAATGCCGCGGTGAAAGGCTTCATGGTCGAACCCGGCTCGAAGGTGTCAGTAAGCGCACGGTTGCGCAACTGGGCACCGGCCAGGCGCACCCGGTTATTGGGGTTGTAGGTCGGCAAATTGACCAGCGCCAGGACTTCGCCGGTCTTGGCATCGAGCACCACAACGCCACCTGCCTTGGCCTTGTGGTCGACGAGTGCCTGACGCAAATTGGCGAATGCCAGGTACTGGATCTTGGCATCGAGCGCCAGCACCACATCCTTGCCCTCTTGCGGTGGCTTGATGCTTTCGACGTCTTCGACGATCTGGCCACGCCGGTCCTTGATCACGCGACGCGAGCCCGGTTTGCCGGCGAGCGTATCCTGGAAAGCCAGCTCGATGCCCTCCTGGCCGACATCCTCCGCCCCGGTGAAACCCAGCATGTGGGCAATCATCTCGGCGGCCGGGTAATAACGGCGATATTCGCGCTGCTCGTGGATGCCGGGCAGATCCAGCGCAGCGATTTTCTCGGCGACGGGGGGCGCGATCTGGCGCTTGAGAAATACGAATTCCCGTTCGCTGTTGAGCTTGCGCGTCAGCTCGCGAGCATCCATCTCCAGCAATGCCGCCAGGCTGCGCGCCTGCGCCGGTTGCAGCTTGGCATCCTCGGGAATCGCCCAGACCGACTTGACCGGCGTCGACACCGCCAGCACGTCGCCGTGCCGGTCCATGATGCGGCCGCGCGTGGCGGAAACTTCGATCACGCGTGAATAACGCGAAGCACCCTTTTCCTGCAGGAAGGAACTGTTGAAACCTTGCAGATACAAGGACCAACCGACCAGGGTCAGAAAGCCCGACAATAATCCGAGCAACAGCAAGCGCGCGCGCCATGCCGGCAGGGGTTGCGACAGCAGCGGACTATGGACGAATTTCAATTGCCGGCTGCCTTGGCGGTGTCGATGGAGATCACCTGACCACTACCCGGTGATTTCATATGCAGCCGGCTGCGGGCGATTTGCTCGACCCGGGCGTGGTTGGCCCAGGTACTTTGTTCCAGCTGCAATTGCCCCCACTCGACTTCGAGCTCGCGCATCCTGGCTTGCTCGCGTTCGAGATCGATGAACATCTTGCGCGCCTTGTGGTTGGCGCTCACCGTGCCGATCGCACTGACGACGAGGAGCAGCAGCAGAATCAGATTAAGCCTCAGCATCAGAGCTTTTCCGCCACGCGCAGCACGGCACTCCTGGCGCGAGGATTGGCGGCCACTTCGGCAGGCTGGGGAAATTGCGCCTTGCCCACCAGGCGCAGCAACGGCCTGGACATCTCGGCACTGCGCACCGGCAGACGCTTGGGCAATTGCGGCGGTAGCGACTGCTCACGCAGAAAGCGCTTGACGATGCGGTCTTCGAGCGAGTGAAAACTGATCACCGCCAGCCGACCGCCGGTTGCCAGGCGCGTTACACACTGCGGCAGGGCTAGCGACAATTCCTCAAGTTCCTGATTGACATGAATCCGTAGTGCCTGAAAGCTGCGTGTCGCCGGATGCTGACCCGGTTCACGCGTGCGGACGGCTTTTTCCACGAGCGTGGCAAGTTGTCGAGTGGTTGCAATACGGCATTCGCCCCGAGCAGCAACAAGCGCCTTTGCAATCGCATGAGCAAACCGTTCTTCCCCATAA
>Ga0172380_10003337_pt1 | contig 22237 bp, 20 predicted proteins | sample Leawe162metaG_FD_119747 | JGI IMG/M metagenome (GOLD analysis project Ga0172380, IMG submission 119747) | Leachate microbial communities from a municipal landfill in Southern Ontario, Canada - Leachate well 162 metaG | ecosystem: Engineered > Solid waste > Landfill > Unclassified | place...
ACAGAAAAAGTTGTGCCGGTTTGTGAAGCCTTTACCGCCACACCAAATTCATTGCCAGTTGGTGGTGGAAATGTAGTGTTTGATTGGAAAGTTAAGAATGCTACAGCAGTTAGTATCTCACCAACTATTGGTGCCGTATCATTGGTTGGTAACAAAACAATTAATGTTACTCAGTCAGCTAAGTACATTCTAACAGCAGTTGATGCTGATGGTGGAAAAGTAAGTTGTGAAGCGCCAGTTGTAGTGGCTGATCCAGTACCAGTTTTCACTTGTGCAAACAACGTCACTTTTACTGCTTCTGATTCTTCGCTGCGTCGAGGAGACAGTAGTGTACTGACTTGGAACACAACCGATGCTGACTCAGTAAAAATCAGTAGTATCAATGCTACAGCCTTGGCTGGTAGTCAGTCGGTTTCACCAACTAGCGACATAACTTATACATTAACTGCAACTAAAGGTTCTAATACGATTTCTTGCCCGCTTTCCATCAGTGTAACTACTGGAGGTGGAGGAGGTGGAGGTAGTGTGTCACCTCGTTGTGAATTAACTATTTCTGATAACAGTATTAGTTCTGGTGATCAGATTACTCTGAAGTGGGATACTTCAAATGCAACTGAAGTTACTTTGACGGACGATAAAGGTAAGGAAATTTTCACTACCGATGACTATCTAGCAAATGACAAGAAGGAATATTATGACGGATCAATTAAACTAAAGCCAACTCGCGATACTAAATATACTTTATTGGCTGAACGTGGTTCACGGGATGTGGAATGTAAAGTGTCCGTAAAAGTTAAGGATGATGTGGTGGTGTTACAAACTCGTGATCAACAACCACTAGTAGCGGGTATTTCATTGGCTCAAGTACCATACACTGGTTTTGAAGCTGGTCCGATTATGACTGTTATGTTCTACCTACTTTTGATTGCTTGGGCACTATATATTGCGTATGTGTTGGTGATTAAAAAGCAAGTGGCTGTCAGTGGTGGAGTGGCTACTGTGACATCAACGATGACTACAAACCAGCATGCAATGAAAAAAGCGGAAATAGTTAGACCAGATATGTTTTCTCCGACCATCGTACGCAATCCAACTTTGAGCACATTGGCACCAGCCAACTTGCCTGTTGGAAAACCAGTGATTGGTTATGAAAATCATGTTGAAGAAGTGTCTTCAAATCCACATCAAGCCACCGACGAAGTGGTAACAGCTTTGGAGAATCGTGCTCACACACAAAAAGCTTTGCTGTCCAGTGATGCTGTACGTTACTTCGTTGCCAATACTAGTAACGCAGATGAACGTAGCAAGACACTTGATGCCGTAATCTCTGATGCTAAAAAACATTATCCGCTAGAAGATGGTTGGATTGTGATTAATGAATCACGGATGCAAAATATATGTGCTGAATGTCAGCTCAATGAAGCGGTCGCAACCGTTTTGCCACCCACTCCAACAGTGATTCCAGAAGGTTCTGGTTCATTAGCAGAAGCAATTGTCACTGGCAATATTGTGGCGGCTTACCAGATGATTGGTAATCGACCAATGTTTGCTCTAGCTGATGCAGCGGCAGATTTTGATTCAGTGATACGCATGCGCAAAGGAGAGAAACAAATAATTTCTGATTTGCTGATTGCGGAAACGGAAAAGTTGTCAGATGAAAAAATTAAGAATGTGGTAGCTGCTTTGACTGGTGCGATTGACGGTACTTATACCGACGAAGCATCGGCGGTGAAAATGGCAATCATGAAAGCAGTGAAGGAGGCTGCTGAATAAAAATCAGCAAGTAAAGAAAAATGCCGGCGCCCCTAAAGGGGCGCCGGCATTTTTACTATCCATTAATTTATACGTTCACTTCAGAATTTAATTTCACCAAAAGTTCTTCTACAGTCATAGAAACTGATTCGCCGGTATCGCGTGATTCTAAAGTGATGGTTTTATTTTCAACTTCTTTATCACCAATGACGATGAAGTAGGTAAGACGCATCTTTTTCGCAGCGCGGATTTTCTTGCCCATTGATTCGTTACTAGTGTCGATGTCGACACGGAAGTTTTGCTGACGCAAATTCTCGGCTACTTCAGTCGCGTATTCATTGTGCACGTCCGCGACCGGAATAATTGCTACTTGCACTGGTGAGAGCCAAAGTGGGAAGTTGCCAGCGAAGTGTTCTATCATGACACCCATGAAGCGTTCGAGTGAGCCTGAGATAGCGCGGTGAATTACCACCGGTCGTTCTTTCTCACCCTTTTCATTAATGAAACTTAAATCAAATCTTTCTGGTAGATTGAAGTCACATTGTATAGTGGCCAATTGCCATTCCCGACCGATAGCGTCTTTAAATATAAAGTCTAGTTTTGGCCCGTAGAAAGCGGCTTCACCTTCGATACGTTTGTAATTTAGATTATTGTCATTAGCGGCTTGTTCTAAAGCGGATTCAGCCTTTTCCCACACTTCATCACTACCTAAATACATGCCATCGCCACCGCGTACAGACAAACTAACCCAGTAATCATCGAGCAGATTCATTCGCTTGTAGAACTGTCTAATGATGCCAACGATGGTTGATACCTCATCGGTAATTTGCGAGACGCGACAGAAGAGGTGTCCATCGTCTTGAGTGATGGCACGCACGCGAGTGAGTCCTGAGAGTTGGCCAGATTTCTCATAACGATAAACGGTGGCTGGTTCAAAATATCGTACCGGCATATCGCGATAAGAGAATTGGTTGTCGGCAAAAATCTGCATGTGGTGCGGACAGTTCATCGGCTTGAGAGCAAAATCTTCATCACCACCTTTAACCCGAAAAAGTTCCTCACCAAATTTTTCCGCATGGCCACTAGTTTCATAAAGAGAAATATTGGTGATGTGTGGTGTCCAGACTCTAGAGTAACCTTTGTCTTTGTGTAATTCCCACAAATAGTTTTCAATCTCTTGTCGGATAATCATCCCTTTTGGTTTTAAGAGTGGTAAACCAGCCCCTACTAAAGGAGAGATAGTAAATAAATCTAATTCCTTACCAAGTTTGCGATGGTCACGGGCTTTGGCTTCTTCGATTTGTTTTTCATACGCTTCCAATTCTTCCTTGGTTTCAAAAGCCAAACCATAGATGCGAGTGAGCATCGGATTTTTTTCGTCGCCGCGCCAGTAGGCACCGGCAATTTTGTCGAGTTTGAAAGCGTCGGCGTTGAGGTCGGCTTTGGGATTATCACAGTGACCACCGCGACATAAGTCGGTGAAACCACCGCAAGTGTAGAGGGTAATAGTTTCTCCACGAGCTTCAATTTCGTTAATGAGTTCAATCTTGAATTCGTTGCCAGCAAAAACTTCGCGGGCCTTTTCGGCAGTTACTACTTCGTGAGAAAATTCTGTCCACTTGTTCAAAAGTTTTTTCATCGACTTTTGGATGTCTTTCAAGTCAGCGTCTCCTGGAGTTTCTTCAGCGCCAAAATCGATATCGTAGTAGAAGCCGGTGTCGATGGCCGGACCAAGTGTGAGTTTGGCTTGCGGATATTTTTCTAAGACAGCTGCTGCTAATAAGTGAGCGAGGGTGTGTCGTTTGTGTTCTAGTGATTGATTCATGTGAAAATAAAGTTATTGGTAATAATTTAGATTACGTGTTCCAGGAATTTTCCCTAGGAAGGGGAAAATTCGGAACTAAATTCACAATATGCCTTTCAGGCATTTGTTCATTTAATAAAACGCCTAAGTGAATATACGAATAATTCGTAAACTCACTCAGACGATTTAAATCGCGGTTCCACCGAGTTTCTGATTGGTATGCCAATCAGCGCTTAATTATGACAGATTAGGCATTAGGCGGGGCGGGTGAAATTTTCCTGCGGAAAATTTCACCCGCCCCCAGTGTTTGGTAGACACCGCAATCTCTGTTTCCATAATCCTACCGCGCAGTGAAATAATGTCAAATAAAAAGCCTCTGAAATCTTGCGATTCCAGAGGCGGGTTGGGTTAGTTTTGATGACTTAAATTAACTCTCGTCAGGTAAAAGGTTGAGGAAGATTTATACTTCTTGCCATCAACCCACTATTGCTCGTTGTGGGCGCCGACATGGTCGATCGTTGGTTGAAATATGTGGCACGTATGTAAGCGTAACCACGGTTTATTTGTGCTAATACAAAAGAGCTAATTGTCTTGGTTGTATCGGTGGTTTGACCAACCATCCAAATTTTTTTTGTAAACAAATTTGCGACGGTTAAGTCTGCAGGTTGCCATGGCTTTTCCGATGCCGACACAAAGACAGGTAGTGCTACCAGTAGGGCTGCCATTAACACAAGTGTAAGGAACTTCTTCATACTGCCTCCTATAAATAGGTAAGTCTGAAGATGTCATGCAGGACCCTGCATGACATCTTCAGACTATCATAGTAGAAGTAATATTGTAAATAGTTATAAAAAAATAAACAAAATAATTTTAGAGCTGTCTAGGTAGACACGGCGGTTGCTCCTGTGGAATCTACTGATGTTGGTGTAGTTGCTAACCCCTTCACCTTCTCAATCAAAATTCCAGGTTCGTCATTACGGACACTGAACTTACCTTTGATAGCGACGCAGGAGCCAGGGACCAATAGGTCTTTGTGGTTGTGGTAGGTATCAGGGAAGGCGACGGTTTCGATACTGTCGGTTTGATCGGATAATTTTATAAAAGCCATTTTGTCGCCTTTTTTGGTGAGGAATTCTTTGACGGATTCTATTAAACCAGTGGTTACTACGGTAGTACCTTTGTGACTTTTTCTCACGGCTTCAATACTTGGTCGTTTGGCCACTTCAGCTTTGTGGGCTTCGAGCGGGTGACCAGATACATAAACGCCGAGCAGTTCTTTTTCCCAGAGCAACTTCTGTGTCATGGTGGCGCTATCAGCCGGATTTAAAACTAAACCATTAACCTCTTCCATGCCACCAAAGAGTGAGTCTTGTCCAGTTTCTTTGCCGGCTACATGTTCGCGGTTGTAGGCAAGTAGATTTTCGAGATTGGCGAAGAATTGTCCACGTTCACCAAAGCTATCAAACGCGCCGGTGGTGATGAGAGCTTCCATGGATTTTTTGTTTATTCCTCTATCGTGAATGCGGGAGAGAAAATCTTGCATCGAGGTAAAAGGACCGTTTTGTTTTCGTTCAGCAATAATGACATCAGCAATACCTTCACCAAAATTTTTAATGGTGGTGAGTCCGAAGCGAATGGTTTGCGTACCGGGAACCACCGAGAAGTCGGCAAATGATTCGTTGATGTCTGGTGGCAGGACGTCGATGCCCATGCGTTCGCATTCGTGAATACTGTCGGAGATTCTTTCGGTGTCGCCAGAGTCAGCGGTCAGTACAGCCGACATGTACTCAACGGGGAAGTTGGCTTTCATGTAAGCGGTTTGGTAAGCCACGCGACCATAACTCGCCGCGTGCGCTTTGTTGAATCCGTAAGCAGCAAATGGTTCAATCAGGTGCCACAATTCCTCGGCTTTCTTTTCGCTTAGGCCGTGTTCAATAAAACCCTTAAAGAGTTTGTCTTTCTCGGCGGCCATAACTTCGGGAATTTTCTTTCCCATTGCTTTACGCAACTTGTCGGCTTCCAGCCAAGAGTAGCCAGCGAGCTTGATCGAAATCATCATCACGTCATCCTGATAAGTGATAACGCCATATGAACGTTCAATAATTTCTTCGAGGCGGGGGTCTAGATAAGTAACTAATGACGGATTGTGTTTACGTTCAATGTACTGCGGAATCATTTCCATCGGTCCAGGGCGATACAAGGCCACCATCGCGTTGATGTCGTGAATCGTGCTGGGTTTTAGTTGCTTCAAAAAAGAAGTCATACCGGTTCCGTTGAGCTGAAAGAGACCCATGGTTTCGCCGCGTGCCAACATGGCAAAAGTTTTTGGATCATCGAGGGGAATCGCTTCGATATCAACTATGATGTTGCGAATCTTTTTTACCCGCTTCACGGCATCGGCCAAAATGGCAAGGTTTTTAATACCGAGGAAGTCGAACTTAAGTAGACCGACGCCGTCTTCACCCACACTGTGCATTTCGTATTGGGTGACGTATTTTCCGGTTTTGGAGTCGGGTTGGATGGGGACAAATTGATTGAGCGGAGCAGGGGCAATCACTACACCCGCCGCGTGCACACCGAGGTGTCGCACGCGTCCTTCGATGCGTTTGGCTAAATCAATCACTTCGCGACTCTCGGCGTCTTTTTTGTAGAGTTCGGCTAACTCGGGTTCGATACCTAGAGCTTTGTCGATGGTCATAGCCGAACCTTGAGCGCCAAGCGGAATGAGTTTGGAAATACGGTCGCCAGTAGAATAAGAATGACCAAGTGCGCGAGCGACGTCACGCACGGCAGCCTTAGCCATCATAGTACCGAAGGTGCCGATTTGCGCCACTTTGTCTTCACCATACTTTTCTTTAGCGTATTCAATAATTTCATCACGCCGATTATCAGCGTAGTCCATGTCGATGTCAGGCGCAGATGGTCGCTCGGGGTTGAGGAAACGTTCGAAAGGGAGATTGTAGGCGAGCGGGTCTACGTTGGTAATGCCCAGTACGTAAGTAGCATAACTACCCGCCACCGAACCACGAATGGTGGTGTAGATACCGCGCTCACGGGCTTCACGCAACAAGTCTCCCACGGCCAAGAAGTAGGTAGAGTAACCTTTAGTTTTAATCACCTCTAACTCATAGTCGATGCGCTTCCGAATAACTGGGTCGTTGATATCTTGGCCACGCCACGCAATACCTTTGTACGCCATGTCTTTAATTTCTTCGTCGGAGGTTTTGCCACTAGCAATTTTGTAATCGGGGAACATCCAGGCTTCTTGACCGAGGGTGATCTCAACATTACATTGTTCGGCAATTTTAACGGTGTTGGTGAGCGCTTCAGGAATATCTTTAAACCATTCCTTCATTTGCTCTTGTGTAGTGAAAGAGAAATTTTCGCCACTTTGGTCGGCAGTAGTGTCGACGACGCCACCACTTTGAATTTTCATCATCAGCTCGCGAATGATGTGATCATCTGGCTTCATGTAATAAACATCGTGCGCGGCTACGAGTGGTGTGTTGGTCTTTTTTGCCAATTCCTTAATTTTAGTTTGATTTTCTTCATGATTGAAAATTTCGGGGTGGTGAGAGATTTCCAGATAGCAATTGTCACCAAAAACATTTTTGTACCAATCAAGGCGCTCGGCCGCTTTTTCTGGATTAACATCTTTCAGGGCTTGCGCGACTTCGCCAGCAAAAGAAGGGATGATGCAAATTAAATCCTCGTGTAGCTCTTTCAGTAATTCTTCATCAAGGCGAGGACGGTAGTAAAAACCTTCGATGTTGGAACGGGTGACGAGCTTGATGAGGTTTTGATAACCATGAAAAGTTTTCGCCAAGAGGACAAGACGAGAGCGCGGTTTGTCGGTATGGACTTCTTTATCAAAACGCGTGCGCGGGGCTAAAAAGGCATCAAGACCAATAATGGGTTTAATGCCTTCTTTTTGACAAGCAGTATAAAAATCAATCGCGCCATACAGTGCGCCAGCGTCGGTGATAGCAAGCGCATCTTGACCGTCATCCTTAGCCGCCTTAGCGAGCTCCTTTGGGGTCGGAACAGCATTGAGGAGGGAATACATTGAGTGGACGTGGAGGTGGATGAAGTTGGCGGTGAGTTTGTTTGGTTCGGACATGGTGGGTAGTATAACATCGCTCGGACTATTCAAAAAACTTCAGAATGCTCCAAATTTTTGTTTGTATTCTCGTCTCCGTAAAGAAAATCACAAAACTCGCCTAGGGCTCAAACAGTTGTGATTTTCTACTCCGACTCGGTACAAACATAAAATTCTCCACAGTGAAGTTTTTTGAATAATCCTCGCTCAGATGGTTTTGTAAACAATGACTTTTTTCTGTTCTCGTTCCTTACAAAATTAACCATCTCCGCAATGGCATTTTTCCGAGAGGCCTCGCTCAATATTGTGAAGTTGGTATAATCATTTAAATATGAATTATAAACACCTAATCGGCATTGATGAGGCGGGGCGGGGGCCTTTGGCGGGGCCGGTGGCGGTGGGGGTGGTGAAGGTTCTGGTAGATTTTGATTGGGGTCTGATTGCAGGGGTGGGGGATAGTAAGGAGATAAAAGAAGGGAAGAGAGAGGAGATTTTTCGGCGGGCGCAGGAGTTGCGGTGGCATCGAGAATTAGACTTCGCTGTGGCGATGGTGGGGGCGTCGGTGATAGATGAAAAAGGGATTGTGTTTGCTATAAATACGGCCATAGAGCGTTGTTTAAGGCGCTTAAAGCTCAATCCGGCTGATTGCTTCATTCAGCTTGATGGTTCGCTTAAAGCGCCGTCTGAGTACGCTCAGGAGACGATTATCAAGGGGGATAGTCTGATTCCGGCGATTGGATTGGCTTCCATTTGTGCCAAAGTTACTCGCGATCGCTACATGATCAAAATCGACCGCCGTTTCAACCGTTATGGCTTTGCGACACATAAAGGTTATGGCACTAAATTACACCGCGAAATGATTGCCAAATACGGAAAATGTCCTATCCACCGCGCCAGCTATTGCAAAAATATAGATATGTTGTAGAATGTATGAAGTCGTTAAAAAGGGTTTAACGGCAAATGCAACTAAGTTTAGGAGACTTTAGAGTGCAAGATATATCAAAAAAAGAAATAATAGCTGAAGCTATTAGAAAAAATGTTGGAGTTTGTGAAGGTTGTGTCCACAATAAGGGTTTTGTGACAAAGTGTGGTAGTGTTTTAAAACTCACACCAGACAATGTTTCTGTTAGGGTTGTGTGTTCAGCTAATCCTGGACAGACACCTGACAATAAAGCTACTGTCAAAACATGCAAAAAAGAGTCCAAACTAAAATGTGGTCTCTATTATAAAATGCATAAAGAAGTGGCTTTTAAGTCGTTACATCACTCGATGATGATAGCTTCGTAATGTTCTTCTGCCGGTACTAGCAAATATTGCAGTGCCGGCTTTTTATATATTGTTTAAGGTTGTTGTTAGAATCTGAGCCTTAAAATAGTTGCGTTTTTTGGCAATTCTGATATAGTTGCGCCACTATGGTAATTCGAATGCGTCACACGCGGGCACACACCGCGAACCGTCGTTCACATCATGCGCTCAAGGGGCCAACATTGGCAACTTGTTCAAATTGTAGTGCTACTCATCGACCACATCACATGTGTCTCGAATGTGGTTACTACAACGGAAGCATGGTAGTGGATATGGCGGCTAAGAAGAAGGCTCGCGAGGCACGATTGGCAGTTAAGCACGAAGCGATTGCAGCTCAAAAAGGTGAGTCTACAGTAGCAGAAAGTGCAGAAGCTCCGAAAGCACTGGCTGAAGCTAAAACAGAAAGTAAAAAGTAGTCACAATCCACAAAGTCCCGCATCGCGGGACTTTGTGGATTTGTGCCTTGTGGTCGACCAAAAGGTGATATAGTAGAGGGTAGTAAAAGTTTAGTACATTAAATATGGCAAATCGACATTTATCTCGCAGTATCGTTCTTCAATCACTCTTTGAGTGGGATTTAAATACGCTTGAACGCAAAGCAGTGCATGAAGTATTAGAACGCAACGTGACCGAATTCGCACAAAATAAAACCGATTTGCCATTTATGGAAAAACTCCTTGATGGTGTCATGGCTAAACAGCCAGAACTCGACCTTGTTATCGAAAAAGCTGCCCCTGAGTGGCCAATCGACCGCATCTCTCCGGTAGACCGCAATATTCTTCGGCTCGGACTCTACGAGCTTCTGTTTGCTGAGCGCAAGGAAGTGCCAGCTAAAGTGGCTATTAATGAAGCGATTGAGCTGGCTAAGCAATTTGGTGGCGACAACAGTAGTCGTTTTATCAATGGTGTATTGGGTGCAGTGTATAAAGAAATCGGCGAGCCGGGAAAGGAAGAAAAAAGTAATCGTCCGAGTAAGTCTGTTCCTTTCGATCAAATGTCGATTGAACGTTTGTCGGGGGCGGTGGTTTATACTGAGCACAACGGTCAAATGTTTTTTGCTTTAGTACACGACATTTTTGGTCATTGGACACTCTCTAAGAGCAAGGTCAGAGAAGACGAAACAGTTGAAGTGGGCGCTACCCGAGCTTTGCTAGAAGAAATTGGGTTACCGATTACTATTGAGATTGAGCTGGGTAATAATGAATACATTGCCACTCATCCCGAAAAAGGCAAAGTACGCAAACAGGTACATTATTTCCTAGCCAATGCACCATACCAAGACATCGAATTACTCAAGAAAGGGGGCTTGGATGACGCTAAATGGTTTAAGGTGGCCGACATTCTCGAACTCAATTTTTACGAAGATATTTTGCCGATTGTCACTAAAGCCGTCACTGTCTTGGTTGGCAGGTCTGGAAAATAATGCTACTGTTTTTATCTAATTAATGCTGATTATGGAAGATAGAAATATAGAAACTGATTTAATTCAAATCCAACAATTACTAAACGTCCAATTTTCTGACACCAAGATTCTGTTGTCGGCGGTGACACATCGTTCGTATTTAAATGAGCATCGAGAAGCTACTTGGGATCATAATGAACGCCTAGAGTTTCTGGGTGATGCTGTTTTGGAGTTGGTAGTGACCGATTATTTGTATAATAAATACCCTGAAAAACCAGAGGGAGAACTCACTGCGGTGCGCGCGGCGTTGGTTAATACTGTCTCTTTGTCGGCTGCTTCCGAAAAATTAGGTATCAACGATTTCCTCTTAATGTCTAAGGGTGAGGCTAAGGATACTGGTCGGGCCCGACAATACATTTTAGCTAATGCTTTTGAGGCTTGTATCGGCGCGATTTATATGGATCAAGGTTATGCGACCGCGCAACAATTTATTGCTGGTCACTTGTTTCCTAAGACCGAAGAAATCGTCCATAAGCGCCTCTGGCAAGATGCCAAAAGTCGTTTTCAGGAACTAGCTCAAGAACAAGTGTCTGTTACTCCTACTTATGAAACCATGGCTCAAGAAGGGCCAGACCACGATCGAGTATTTACCGTCGGGGTTTACCTTAAGTCAGTTTATGTGGCCGAAGGTAAAGGTCGTTCTAAACAAGAAGCTGAACAAGTGGCAGCTGAAAAAGCGATTGAAGCCAAAGGGTGGCAAACTAAGTAAGAAGTTTTTTTAATTACAAAATAGTCTTTTGTCGGCAACTGTAGAAATGTCTACACAATCCACCGCTGATGGTTTTGAAGCACAGTCTGTAGGGCTACTACAACAATCCGCTCCTTGACCTCCCGGTTCATCTAATGGACATTTCCAGTTTGTTTCAGTGTAGATACACTTTGAATATACAAGTTGTCTGTCTGGTGTTGAATCGTCATAGAGCGATAGTTTAACAATTTTCTCACCTTTAGGACGGTTGTAGTCATTTATAGGTGTCCAGTCTGTATAATCTGGCCAATTTTGCCAGTCGTAAACATAACCTTCGCAAGGTGCTTTAGGTAAATTCTCGCCTGCGCCTGTGGATATTTGTGCACCATATGATGAGTATTGAGTAGAAAATTCTGGAACTTCACCATTTATCTTTGGAGAGACGTCGGCCGGCCAATAGCCTTTCTGAAATCTATACATTTGAGCTGCTTTGGCTGTCTGATCCATAGTGGTCTCAACTTGAGTAAAGCGTGCACGTGCACGAGCATCACTGAGTGAGGAGGAAGCTATAGCAGCTAAAATGCCGATAATAGATATGACTACAAGTATTTCTGTCAGTGTGAAACCTTTGGTTAGTTTAGACATACTTAATTTGATGGTTTAGATTGATAAAGATTTTAAATAATATTCAGACTCTGCTTAAATATTTATTCAGTATAGCATTGTTAGATGTTTGTAAATGTGTGATATCCTAAGATGTATGTTTAAATCTCGTTTTAAAATAGGTTTTACTTTAGTAGAAATGTTGGTAGTTATGACAATATTAAGCGTTTTGATCGCTGTGATAAGTTCTAATTTTATTGAAGCTGATAGACAAAAAAACGACGCTAAACGTAAGGCTGATTTACGCAATATCCAAAGTGCTCTGGAGTTGTTTAAGAATAAATATGGGAAGTATCCGAAGGGGTGTAATGGTGCTACAACAGCACTGGATCAAAATAATTGGTCTGGTCAATCTGGAACTAGCTATGCTTGTCCTTCAGGTTCAGAGCAATATATTACTGAAGCGGTTGATAGTGAAGGGAACACTCGTTCGTTTGCTGAATTTATGCCAGTGTTACCTAAGGATCCAAAATTAAATGGAGCTGATTCGGGTTATGTTTATACTGTTAACGCTGAAGGTACTGTGTACAAAATAATGGCTTTGAATACGGTTGAGGCGGAAGTGGTAGCAGATACAAGTGTTTTTACTAGATGCGGTGTTATGATTGATGATGCTAATGAATGTATAAACGTTCCTGATAGTGCAAGTCATGCACCAATAAATGGTGTCTATAACGACAGAGGTGGATCAAAGTCTCCTTGTAATGGTACAGCAGCATCGCTTAGTAATGATTATGCACTTAAGGGAGGGTATGCAAATGGTGATAGTATGAGAGCTCGAGAATATTATTCGGATATCATACGTTGCAAATAAAGTGAGTAAATCAGCTTATTGTGGTTCGAGAGTGTTATTATAATTGATATGAATAGACTTTTTTTACGTCGGGGTTTTACCTTAATCGAGGTTTTGGTGGTAATTTCCATTATCGGTATTTTGTCGTCAATTTTATACGCTAATTTTAACTCCGCGCGAGTGGATGCAAAAAACAAAGCTTTTAAGTCAAGCCTAAAGGAAGTACAGTTGGCACTGGAGGTATACAAGTCACAGAATGGAAAGTATCCAGATAACTCAAATTTGCATAACTTAGGTATCCAACTAGTACCACAGTTTATTGCCGCATTACCAAGTTCCGCCAATTCCGCTAATGGTTCAGCTTGTACTATTTCATATACTGCTGATACTACAGTTGGTTCAATAGGTTCTTGGTATAAGTTGAAGGCTGTTAATTGCCACGGTGGAGCTACTTCTGTTACTTCTGGAGGTAATACTGTAATTGAAGGTGGAGTGACAGTAGGTGATGAATTTGCTCTTTGTCCTAAATCTTGTGGTGCGTGTGGCAGTGGTTCAAATCCTCCGACTAATGATGATGATTATAGAAAAACTGCGGCTTTCTACAACTCCTACGCCGTCTATAGCTTCGGAGGGGAGTGTAAATAATTGTCATGTATCTTAAGGAGCTCACAATCAATGGTTTTAAATCCTTCGCTAAAAAGAGCGAGTTGGAATTTTCGGCGCCGATTACTTCGATTGTGGGACCTAATGGTTCGGGGAAGAGTAATATTGCGGAGTCGTTTCGCTTTGTGCTCGGTGAGCAGTCGGTGAAGTCGATGCGTGGGAAGCGGGGGGAAGATTTGATTTGGGGCGGTTCGGAGAAAGTGTCGCGCGGGAATCGAGCTTCGGTAGCGGTGTTGTTTGATAATAAAAGTCGGACGTTTGCGCTCGATTTTGACGATGTCAAAATCGAGCGCGTCGTCCACCGCGATGGTCAAAATGAATACAAAATCAATGATTCTACTGTGCGCCTAAAAGATATCCATGAATTATTAGCCAACGCCAATATTGGCTCGACTGGTCATCATATTATTTCTCAGGGCGAGGCTGATCGGGTATTGGCAGCGGGTGCTAAAGAGCGTCGGGAGATGATTGAAGATGCGTTAGGTCTCAAAGTGTATCAACTTAAAAAGCAGGAAACCGAGCGCAAAATGGAAAAGACGCGCGAGAATATTGCACAGGTTGAATCACTGCGGCGGGAAGCGGCTCCACATTTAAAATATCTACAAAAACAAGTTGAAAAAGCTGAACGCTCGTTGGAGGTGCAAAAAGAATTACGGGTTAAATATGCCGAGTATTTAAAACGAGAAGATACTTATGTAGCCTTTCGGTTTGACGTGTTAAATAATAATCGTACAGCACCAGCCGAAAAGTTGGAGGGTATTCAAGAGCAGTTAGTTGAGGTTAAGAAAATTATTGCGGCGACCGAAACCCCTACGGTATCAGATGATTTAACAAAAGTTGATGAAGCCTTGCGTACTGCTTCACAAAAACGTCAATTAGCTGAGCGTGAGCTGAGTAAGATTGAAGGTCAGATATCATTTATTGAACGTCGTTTAGCTACACCACCGGTCAAAATTTCTGAAGCCAATGCTTTAGTGCCGCGAGCGCAACTAGAAAAACTAGTTGAAACTATCGAAAGCCATGCGGAAAAGGCTTTGAGTAAAGGTGGTGAATCGGTGTTGGAGCGAGCCCTCAATGATTTGATTCATCAGTTAAGAACTTTCTTAAATCGTGAACAAGGTGAAGTAATTGATACTACCCAAGCTGATAAAGAAGAATTACATAAACTTCAAAAAAGTTTGCAGGTGGCTGAAAAAGAAGTAAAAGAAGCTTCTGAAATTGAATCTGAAAAACGAAAATCACTAGAAGAGATTCGGGCCAATCAAGCGGTTGATACGGAGAAAAATCGCGAGGCAGAGCGAATGCTTTTTGCATTATTAAACGAGCGTCGAGAAATAGAAAACAATCTCGGTTTGATTGATAGAGAGTTGTCGGCATTGGAGCGCGATCGGTCAGATTTTAAACAACAGCTACAAGAGGCAGTGTCTTTACTTGGTCGAGGTGCTTCCGATTATTACAATCTGGAAATTTTAGATAATGAGGGAGCGAAAGTAACAGATGAAATAATTGCTAGTGAAGAACGTTCTAAGCAACGTACTCGTCAGTATGAACTTGAAAAATTAAAAATTCGGTTGGAAGAATTAGGAGTTGGAGCCACTGAAGATTTACTAAAAGAATATAATGATGCTAAAGATCGTGATGCTTTTCTAGCACATGAGCTAGGGGATTTGGAAGCATCAGTCAATAATCTAAAAGAGTTGATTGTTGAAATGCAGAGTAAGTTACAAGAACAATTCTTTTCTGGTTTGGAAAAAATCACTAAAGAATTTAATACTTTCTTTACTTTGATGTTCGGTGGTGGTTCAGCAGCGCTTAGTTTGGTGGCACTCAAAACTCGCGCTGATGAAGGTGATGAAGTTGAAGAGGAAAAAGTTGATGAGGGAGTAGAGTTGCAAATTTCGTTACCAAATAAACGCGTCAAAGGTTTGGAGATGCTGTCAGGTGGAGAGCGGGCACTTACTTCCATTGCCCTAATTTTTGCCATGAGTCAGGTCAATCCGCCACCATTTATTATTTTGGACGAGACCGACGCTGCGCTCGACGAGGCCAACAGTCGACGTTATGGCGATATGATTGAAGCTTTGGCCAAGAAGTCACAGTTAGTACTAATCACACATAATCGCGAAACCATGAGTCGAGCGGGGATTTTGTACGGTATCACCATGGGAATCGACGGAGCGTCTAAGGTTCTGTCAGTCAAATTTGAAGAAGCAGCAGCGGTGGCGAAATAAAACTGGACAAGTGTAAATAAAGTATTAATGTTGAATATTAAATGGTCCAGCCACACAATCTAGAGTCAAATATTTGGAAATATACAGTTTCTTTAGTCACCAACAAACGAATTTTTGCGGCGATTTTAGGGGCGTACTACCTCACTGTACCGGATGTTACGGCTCAAACAATTGGTTTTATTGTCTTGGTCGGTAACTTGGCTGGTTTTTTGTTTGAAATACCTAGTGGTTACCTGTCAGATAAAATGGGTCACAAACAGACATTAGTATTCGCACATTTCCTGATGTTGGTTTCGTCTATATTATTTGCAATAGCTAACAATACAGTCTTACTCATTATTGCTTCAGTGTTTTTTAATACCGCCGGTGCATTTCGGTCTGGTACTGGCAGTGCTTTTATGCACGAAACACTGCGTGCACTAGGACGTGATCATGAATATGCAAAAGTGACAGGTAAATCAAGCTCGATTGGTTTTTTGATACCGATAGTACTGACGGCAGCCGTACCTTTTTTGGTGGAAATTAGTTTTAAGCTACCTTTCATAATTGCCGCTGGTCTTGATGTGATTGGTTTACTAGTGGCCCTGACTTTTGTGGCACCAAATGTTCCGCCCGTTGAAATTGAAGAGATTAAGGCGACCAATTTCAAACAGGTATTAGCGGAGGGTAGAAGTTTGGGTTATTTAAAATTCTCACTTTTTAATGCTTTGATATCTGGTAGCCTAATAGCTTTTAGTATTTTTAGGGCACCTTATCAAATAGAATTAGGGATTTTGGTAATTTGGTTTGGTGTGTTACTTGGAGCTGGTCGGCTGATGGCCTCAGGTTTATTATTTTACAGTGGAAAAATAAAACACTGGTTTACGGATATTCATGCTTTCAATTGGTTTAGGATTTTTTTGTATACCATTTTAATTGCCTTAGTGGCACTCTCAGATAATCTTTGGTTAGTGCTTGGAACTTTTATTTTGATAAATGGTTTTCAGTGGGGTTTAACACAAATATCGCAAGGGTTCACTATGGAAATAATTAAGCAGAGCAAATTTAAGGCGACGCTGTTATCAATTACATCTCAAATTGATAGTTTAATCAGTGGGGTGGGAGCTTTTTTAATTGGAGCTTTAATTGTGAAAACTTCTTATCAAATTGGGTTTGCGGTTTTGGCAGGTGTCTTTTTTGGGTTGACGGTGATGTTAAATTTATACATTGTAAAGCGTAGTAGATTGTGAAATTAAAATCATCGACTTTAGTAAGTCGATGATTTTTCATTTGATGTAGTATTAAGTATCGTGTTGATCTAACAAATATTCTCTCTCCTCAAATCATCACGAATCGGGAAAACGAAAAAGCGATACGCGCCGAGAACTGCAATAAATGCAATTACGCCGAGAAAAGCCTCGGTCATAACAATTTCTGGATTTAACATTTTTCTAGCAATAACAAAGACAAATAGTTCTAAGATGGCTAAAAAACTATGTGCTACCAACATGCGTGCTAGCTCAAGACCGATAATGATGAGTAAGACTCGATTGATAAAGTCATAAAAAGTGGCCTGAGCAGCCCAGTCGGCAGTGAGGAAAATGGGTATACTGTATGCAGTGTAAACCAGAACCGCAATGATAACTAAAATAGCCAGTGTCCTTTCCAGGTGTCTAAGAATTATAGGAATGAGCTTTTTTTGGTTTAGACTAAACATTATTATTTTTCTTATCCTCCACCAACTCAAAATCAAGTTGTCTCTCATCTTTATCAGCGCGAACTAGCTTCACGGTGACTTCATCGCCGAGACGGTAGGTTTTGCCGTGGCGTTGGCCTTTGATACGGTACTTCTTGGCTTCATGTTCAAAGTAGTCGCTCTTGATACTAGAGAGTTTTACCATGCCTTCCGACATTGATTCTTGTTCTTGAACATAAATGCCCCAGTCGGCTACACCACTAATGACACCAGTAAATTCATCTCCAACTTTGTTCATCATGTATTCAACTTGCTTGAATTTGATAGAATCACGTTCAGCGGAAACCGCTCCGCCTTCACGTTCGGAAGATTGGACACATAGTTGTTCGTAGATCGCAGCTTCTTTTTGGCCGATGTTGGAATCGTCTAAGTGGCGACGCAACAGACGGTGGGACATTAAGTCAGGGTATCGACGAATCGGCGAAGTGAAGTGAGTGTAATACTTGAAAGCTAAACCAAAGTGTCCAATATTTTTGGTGGAATAAATGGCTTTGGCCATCGAACGAATGCAGGCGGTTTTGATGAGATTTTCTTCAGAGGCGCCTTCGACACTCTGCATGAGTTGATTGATGGCTTTGGCTTCGACGGTACCTTTGTCGGTTTGAAAATCGTAACCTAAAGCGTGGACAAAAGTAGCTAGTTCTTCAATTCGGTCGGGATTGGGCACATCGTGAATGCGATATACGAAGGGAAGTTCTTGATGTATTTTAAGGGCCTTATCATTAATAAAAGTGGCTACTTCACGGTTGGCGAGCAACATGAAATCTTCAATCATGAGCATAGTTTCGGTGCGGTGCTTTTTGTAGGCCCGAATTGGGGCGCCACGTTCATCAAGCTCAAACTTTACTTCCGGTTGTTCAAAGGCAATTGCTCCCGCTTGAAAGCGTTTTTTGCGTAGCAGACGACCGAGTGTCATCATGGTATTGAGTTCATTAAAATATTCACCTTCGTTACTATCGAGCACGGCTTGCGCATCTTCGTAACTAAAGCGTTTGTCAGAATGAATGACAGTTTGTCCGTACCAAGCATTTACAATATTGGCGTCGGCGGTGAGTTCAAAAATGGCCGAGAAAGCCAAACGGTCCTCGTTGGGCTTGAGCGAACAAAGGTCGTTAGACAAAACTTCTGGTAGCATCGGAATTACGCGGTCTACTAAGTAGATAGATGTCCCTCGTTCACGCGCTTCGTCGTCGAGAGGTTCGCCTTCAATGACGTAGTGGGACACGTCAGCGATGTGAATTCCTATTTCAGTATTTCCATTGGGAAGTGTCTGGATTGATAGCGCATCGTCAAAGTCTTTGGCATCAGCTGGGTCAATAGTCATAGTGGTGACACCGCGGACGTCTTTTCGCTTTGGGTCGGCTAAAGCGTCAGCAAAGATTTTTTCTTTACTTTCATAAAGTGTGTGAGCTGCTGCTTGAACCACTTCTGGAAAATCTTGCGCGAAGCCACCAGAACGAATAATAGCTTGCATTTCGGTTTCGTGATCACCGGCTCGTCCAAGAGTTTCAACGATTTTTGCTTCTGGGTTAAGGAGAGGGTCTGGCCAGTTGGATATTTCAACCACCACTTTCATACCGAGGTCGTTAGAAGTGGATTCGGGCAGGAGAGGGGCAATGTGAATACGACGGTTGTCAGGCGCCAAAAAACGCACATTAGAGCCGTTTTCTAGGCGTTCTTTGACATTACCGATTAATTCCCGATGAGCAGACTTAATTACTCGAGTAACTTTGGCATCTTGACGACGACCAAGTACTTTGGGGTTAAGTTCAATTTCAACTGTGTCACCATCAAGCGCAAAACCCAAAAATTCGCGATTAACAACGATGTCTTCTTCAAAGTCAGGTATGGCTACAAAGCCGGTGCCTTTGCCACGCACCATGATGATGCCTTCGTAAGTTTTATTCATAGATGGCAGTATAACACTTGTATAAAAGCTTGCCAGCTGTTATATTGGAAGAAGTAAGTTTGTCCCTCACCATCCCCCTGAGTGCTGTTTTTTAGGCACTCCTCGACCTTTGCTACGTTTTTGTAGTCAAAGGTCATTTTTTTTATTTTAATTTTAAGCAGAGATTTTAATTATTTAGCTTTGCCTATTGACGTTTGGATGTAATTTGGTATGCTAGCGCCACTATGTTAATGATGCGTTTACAACGAGTCGGCCGTAAAAATGATCCTTCATACCGGATTGTTGTGACCGACAAACGAACCGGTCCAAAAAGCGATAAGCATATCGACCGCCTTGGTTCGTACAACCCAAAGATGAATCACGTACAACTTGATGCAGCTAAAGCTAAAGATTGGCTAGCTAAAGGTGTGCAACCTTCTGATACCGTACATAATATTCTCGTTAATCAAAAAGTGATTAATGCCAAGAAGATTAATGTGCTACCAAAGAAGTCACCAATTATCGACGAAGCAGCTATTAAACGAGCAGCCGAAGAAGCAGAAGCTAAAGCCAAGGCTGAAGCTGAAAAGGTAGTAGCTGAAGCAAAAGCGAAAGCTGAGGCAGAAGCACCAGTAGAGGAAGCGGTGGCTGAAGAAGTGGCTGCCTAAGTAATCCAGCTACCCTAGTTGACGGAAGGAGTATATTTTCGTATGCTTTTAAGAGCGCGTTACTTTCGTGACGATGCTTACCAGTTATAGCCAAATTTGATGTATGGATACGTACGAAGACAAGCAGTTTCTAGAAAATCTTGTAAAAGCCCTCGTTGATCACCCTGAAACGGTTAAAATCAACCGCACTGTAGACGAGATGGGAGTATTACTCACGCTTGATGTACATGCGGATGATATGGGTAAGATTATTGGTCGTTCAGGCAATACTGCCAAAGCGATTCGCACTCTCTTGCGAGTAGTCGGTATGAAACACGACGCCCGAGTCAATCTCAAGATTAATGAACCAGAAGGAGGAAAAGGCATGAGCCGAGAGATGTCCGAAGCGATGAAGGAGGATAATCCTGTCGCAGAAACCAAGACTCTCGATCAAGCAATTGATGATTTGAAAATCTAATTACAAAAAAGGCCGGCCCCTTCGGGGCCGGCCTTTTTTATGTTATGCTTTTTTGATGATAAAAGGAATTGATTTTACTGGTATTGCAGTGGTGTGTATTTGCCATGATGGGCAAGGTAATTATTTATTTGAACACCGTAGTGATAAGTGTCGTGATGAACATTTTACTTGGGGTCCAGTTGGAGTCGGGGGCGTTAAAAAGGGGGAGAAAATTGAGGATGCTGTACGGCGAGAAATAAAGGAGGAATGTGGAGCAGATGCTTTAGAAATTGAGTACCTTGGTTTCAGAGAGGTTTTTAGAGAACACGAAGAAAAACCAACCCATTGGATATTTTTTGATTACAAAGTAAAAATTAATCCCGAGGAGGTAAGTATTACTGAACCAGAAAAATCTTTAGAACAGCGTTGGTGTAAAATTAATGATATCCCCGAACCAAAATGTTCGCCGTTAAATTTTTTCCTAGAAAAAAATAAAGCTAAATTATAATATGCATTTCCACATCATCACTTTGTTTCCAGAAGTTTGCCAAGCGTACACGGACGCTAGTGTGTTGGGGCGGGCGCAGAAAACTGAGAAGGGGAAGGGGGCGAAGGTACGAGGGAAGAAAATTGCGGTTAGTTACTACAACCCACGCGACTACTCCAACGATAAGCATCGCAAGGTAGATGATAAGCCTTACGGCGGTGGCCCAGGCATGGTGATGAAGGCGGAACCAGTTTTAAAAGCATGGGAAAAAGCAGTGGGGAAGAAAAAAGACCAAACCAAAATCAAAACACTGATAATGTCGCCACGAGGTAATGTGTTTACTCAAGACATTGCCAAAGAATATGTGAAAAAATATGACCATCTGGTGTTGATTTCTGGTCGGTATGAAGGGATTGATGCGCGAGTGAAAGAAGTGCTCAAAGCCGAGGAGATGAGTGTAGGCGATTATATTTTGACCGGTGGGGAATTGCCAGCCCTGACTATTGTTGATTCGACTGCAAGACAGATTGCTGGCGTGCTTGGCGCCCAAGATTCGCTCGAAGACGACCGTAACACCACCGGCGAAACCTACACCCGTCCCGAAATTCTTACCTACAAAAAGCAAAAATACTCCGTACCAAAAGTTTTAGTGGAAGGTAATCATAAAGAGATAGACAAGTGGCGTGCTGGTTAATAGTAGATAAAAATAAAGCCCCAATAAATTGAGGCTTCTAAGTATAGGTTTTTTACTTTATCTATTTGTATACACAACCTCAAATTTTTTGTCGACGACTTCATCGTGCATGAAGGTGATACCGGCAAGATATCCTTTTTGAAAGGCTAAATCAGTCATGTTCTGAATGACTTGTCCGAACTCATTAGTTAAAAGTGAATGTAGTGATTCGTCTACACGAATCCTTGCCTTACCGATTGTCCCTTTAAGTTTAACTAAGGCATCATCACCTTTATTTGATGTTTTTTTAAATTCCAATTCCTTGTATTTAAGAATATTGATGGTTGCATCATCTATCTCATCATACAGTTTTTGCTTTTGGCTTAAAATGGCAAGCTGCATTTCTTCAACTTGATTTTGTTTAAGTTGAACTAGTTCAGCTTGATGTTGAACTTTAAGCTGTTCCATTTCGCGGTCGTTTTTTGTTGCGCCAAAATAGAAACTGATCAACCCCAATGTGGATATTATTAGAATTTCTATAATTTTAACCATTAGAGGTTTCTTAGACCGACACTCTTTACCGTTTTCCATGATTTCTTCCTCATGTTTGTTGAAATTGATGGTTTGTACTACTTTCGATAATATAACATATTTCTGTAAAAAATCAATAGTACAGATTCTTTAACTTCATTTTCTCTGATAGATGGGGAATTGGTGGTATTTGTCGGTTTTACCCAGTTTGCTATTGCATAACCTTTAAAATCCTGTATAATCCTGACCACAAACGCAGTGATGCGATCTCGAGTGAGTTACGAGTGGAGATATATTCATACGCGGAGGTAATAAATCACGGTCGTGATGTTTTTATTCATCGGGTAACAAATTAATAA
>Ga0172380_10003338_pt1 | contig 22231 bp, 19 predicted proteins | sample Leawe162metaG_FD_119747 | JGI IMG/M metagenome (GOLD analysis project Ga0172380, IMG submission 119747) | Leachate microbial communities from a municipal landfill in Southern Ontario, Canada - Leachate well 162 metaG | ecosystem: Engineered > Solid waste > Landfill > Unclassified | place...
ACGCGGTTCTGCGCGCGCACCATGTCGAATTCGCGCTCGTCGCCCATGTTGCCTTCGTAGGTCATCACCGGAATGCCGGCGGCGGCCAGGCCGAGGCGATTCTCCATGATGCCCATGGAAAGGCCCTCGCAGCCGCGGTTCATGTGGATCATGACGCCGTCGACGCCCCAGTGCTTGACGATGTACTTCATCATCTCGGTCTTCAGCGAGGGGTCGAAGAAGTGCTGCCAGAGCGGCTTCGACAGGTTCCAGTCGGCGTAGAGGCGCAGCGCCGTGGCGCGGTCGTTGATCTCGATGCCCTTCTTCCACGGCAGGGTGCGCGGCATCCAGCTGCCGTCCTCGCGCGTCTCCCAGGTGCCTTCCAGGCCGAAGGTGTAGAGCGAGCCGATGGAGACGGCGCCGAACTCCTCCAGGTAGCGGAAGATCTTCAGGAAGGCCCAGGGCGGCTGCGTATCCGACATGACGCGGCAGCGCTCGTTGGGCACGGCGGCGATGCCGCGGGCGACGCGGTCCTTCACCTCGTCGAGCAGTTCCTGGTAGAAGTCGGCGCACCACTGCGAGGACTTGTGCAGCACTGCCAGCACATAGAGCGAGTACATGGTCTTCTCGTCGAGCGGCGCCGGCTTGTTCTGGTTGAGCAGGCAGACCTCGGCCCACAGCGAGGTGGCGCGCATCTCGTTCTTCACGGCGCGGATCAGCAGTTCGTCGTCGCACTTGCGACCCGTCACCTTTTCGACGAACTCGATGGATTCGTGCAACTGGTTGGTGACGTAGTCCAGGCGCGACTCGTCGATGTCCTTGTAGGCGCCGATGCTGACGTCGACGTAGAAATCCGGCACGCCTTCGTATTTCGAGGCGTGCTGGTACCACTTGGCGTGGGAGCAGCAGATCTGCGTCTGGAAGTTGAAGTCGGGCTTGGGGAACTCGCCGCCGTAGAGGTATTTGTTGAGGTGCATGCCGCCCCAGTAGAGGCGCATGTAGGCGCACAGGTCGCGGGCGAAGCCGGCGGCTTCGGCGGCGTCGAGGCATTCCTTGGCGAACTTGCGGTCGAAGGCGATGCTGGCGCCGTAGGGCTCGCCGGTGAGCGGATGCACGTCGTCGCCGAACGCCGTCGGAATGGCGTCGAAGGACCAGCCCGCCGCGCCCCAGCGGATGCCGCCGTTTTCCTTGGCGCGGGCGTAGTTGATGTAGTACTGCTCGCGCAGTTCCTTGGCCTTCTTCCAGCACTTGAGCTGTTCGGTCGGATATCGGGGTTTGGCGCTCATGGCGTTTTCCTTTCCTGATGTGACGTAGTAGTTATGAATGAATGATCATTCATGTTTGCGGACAATCAAATTCCATACATTGCAACATGCGGAACTCAGGACTGCGGCAGGGTATGGGCGGCGAGGGTTTGCCGCGCGATGATGAGCTGCTGCACCTCGGTGGCGCCCTCGTAGATACGCAGCGCGCGGATCTCGCGGTAGAGCTTCTCGACGGGATGCCCGCTGACGACGCCGAGGCCGCCCCAGATCTGCACCGCCATGTCGATGACCTGCTGCGCCGTTTCGGTGGACGTCATCTTGGCCATGGCCGCTTCGCGCGTCACCGTGCCTCCCTGGTCGCGCAGCCAGGCCGCGCGATAGGTGAGCAGGGCGGCGGCATCGATGCCGGTGGCCATCTGGGCGATTTTCGACTGGGTGATCTGGAAATCCGCCAGCGTCTGGCCGAACATTTTTCGTTTCGTGGCGCGGGACAGGGCTTCGTCGAGGGCGCGGCGGGCGAAGCCGAGGGCGGCCGCGGCGACGGAAGTGCGGAAGATGTCGAGCGTCTGCATGGCGACCTTGAAGCCCTGGCCGGGTGCGCCGACGAGGCTGTTGCCGGGAATCCGGCAGCCGCTGAAGCGCAGCCGGGCGAGCGGGTGCGGGGCGATGGTTTCGATGCGTTCGGCGACCTCGAAGCCGGGCGTGCCGGCGTCGACGACGAAGGCCGACAGGCCGCGCGAGCCGGCTGCCTCACCGGTGCGCGCGAAGACCACGTAGAAGTCGGCGATGCCGCCGTTGGAGATCCAGGTCTTCTCGCCATCGAGCACGTAGTCGCTGCCATCGGCGCGCGCCGTGCATTCCATGGCCGCCACGTCGGAGCCCGAACCCGGCTCGGAGAGGGCGAAGGCGGCGATCGCCTCGCCTGAGGCGACTTTCTTCAGGTAGTGCAGTTTCTGTTCCGGCGAGCCGTGCAGGGTGAGGGCGCCGGAACCGAGGCCCTGCATGGCGAAGGCGAAGTCGGCAAGGCCCGAATGGCGCGCCAGCGTTTCGCGCAGCAGGCAGATGGCGCGGGTGTCGATGACTTCGAAACGGCCGCCGCAGCCGGTGCCGCCGACGGCGTAGCGCAGCCAGCCGGCTGCGCCGAGACGGGCCACGAGGTCGCGGCAGGCGGCATCGACGTCGCCATGATGGCCGGTGATGTTTTTCGCCGACCAGTCTTCCAGTTCGCGCTGCAGCTGCTTGTGCCGCTCCTCAAAGAAAGGCCAGTCGAGATAGCTTGTGTCGCTCATGGTTTCATCTCATCGCTCAAAAGGCTGCAGCTTTGCCTCGCGCATGCAAGCATGGCATGCTTTTCTCTGGCAGGGTCAAGATCCGGGCCATCGCTGCGGGTTTCCGCCTCAGGCGGGCTTCCTGAGCAGTTCGCGCAAACGGAACCGCTGCATCTTGCCGGTGGCGGTGCGCGGCAATTCGGCGACGAAGCGGATGGTACGCGGGCACTTGTAGATCGATAGCGTCGACTTGAAGGTCTGCAGCAACGCTTCGGTCAGTGCCGCCGTATCGGCCTCCGCGTCGCGTGCAATGGCGAAGAGCGCAATGCGCGTCAGGCCGTCTTCGTTTGGAAAGCCAACCACTGCGGTCTCGGCCACGCCGGGCACGGTCAGGGCGCAGGCCTCGATCTCGGCCGGGCTCACCCACTGGCCGGAAATCTTCAGCATGTCGTCGGCCCGCCCCATGTGGTACCAGTAACCCTCGACATCGAAGCGGAACATGTCGCCGGGGTAGTACCAGCCGTCGCGCAGCGTTTGCGCCGACAGCTCCGGCTGTTTCCAGTAGCCGACGAACTGGCACGATGTGCGGATGGCGATCTGTCCGGGTGTGTCCGGCTCGGTAATGTCGCGGCCGCCCTCGTCCACCAGGCGCACTTCCGCCCACGGCACACGCTTGCCGGAAGCACCGCCGCGGGAACCATCGGGCGGATTGACAAGAAAGAGGAATACCGTTTCGGAGGCACCGACGCAGTCGAGGATCGGCTTCCCGCTGAGCTCCAGCCAGTCGTCGTAGAGCGACTCGGGCAGTTTTTCGCCGGCGGAGACAAAATGCCGGATTTCGCGGAAGGCGGGCTTGACCGGCGCGCCCTCGCGCAGCAGGTTTCTGTACATGACCGGCGTGCTGAACAGTACGGTAGGCCTGTGGTGTTCGACGGTGGAGATGATCAGGCCGGGTTCCGGCCAGGCAGGCGACAGGATGATGGTGGCGCCGCACTGCAGGCCGCCCATGAGCGAATGGCCGAGGGCGAAGCCGAAGAATATCTTCGAGGTGGTGAAGACGCGGTCGCCCGGGCGCACGCCCAGATACTCCCGTTCAAGATGGTCAGCCACGATCACGCTGCGGTGCGGGTGCATCACAGCCTTGGGTTTGCCGGTGGTGCCGGAGGAATACAGCCAGAAGCCGACTTCCTCCGGATCCATCCGAACGGATTCCAGTCGGTCGGACTGGCCGGCGAGCAAATCCGCCAGCGATATACGCGGAGGTGGCGCCGTGCCGCCGGCGACGACCACCAGTGGCGGCGCTTCGAGCGTCTCGGCCGCGCTTTCATAGAGATCGATGAAGTGCGCGTCGACGAAAATCGCCTTGCAGCCACTGTCCTGGATGACGTAGAGCAGGTCGCGCGGCGCCAGCCGCACGTTGAGCGCGACCGCAACGGCGCCGATGCGCAGGGTGCCAAGGTAGGCGGCCACCAGTTCGGGCGAGTCGTCCATCAGGAACAGGATGCGGTCGCCGCGCGCGACGCCGCGAGCCCGCAATGCGTTGCCGCAGCGGTTAACTTCCGCATTCAGTTCCGAAAAACTGACGGACCGGTCGCCGTATAGGATGGCGGTCCGATCGCCGAGTCCCTGCGCGAGTGGGCGGCCGATGATCTCGTCTGCCGCATTCATCGTGGTTGTCGTGGCCATTGCCGCCGCGTCATAAAGGCTCATGCTGTCACTTTCAGGTTGGCGAACGACCCCGGCAACGATGTTCGACGCAGGCCGGGCATCGATGCAGGCGTTCGTTCATGGGGGTGATTGAACACTCATTCATTTTGCTTGTCAAGTCATCAGTCGGTCGACGCGGGCGGGTCTCCGCAGTTGACATCCATAAATGAATGAGCAATCATTCACCCATCCCGCCGGGTGTCGTAATGATGTCGAATTGCCGAATCGGCGGGCCGGAAAGATTTTTCTTTCTTCATCCGGACGAAGCGGTCCGCGAAACCGGGAGGTATGCGCAGCATGCAACTGAAAGACAAGACGGCGGTCGTCACGGGCGCCGCATCGGGCATCGGGCGGGCCACCGCCGAGACGTTGGCGGCGGTGGGCGCCTTCGTGCTGTTGGGCGACATCGACGAGCAGAAGGGGCGCGAAGCCGCTGACGCCCTGCGCGAGCAGGGACATGGCGCGGAGTTCGTCCGCCTCGACGTCACCGACCTGGAGTCGATCGCCGCCTTCAAGCAGCGCGCCTACGAACTGCGCGGCCATGTGGATGTGGTCGCCAATGTCGCCGGCTGGGGCAAGATCCAGCCCTTCATGGAAAATACGCCGGAATTCTGGCGAAAGGTGGTCGACCTGAATCTGCTTGGGCCTGTGGCGGTCTCGCACGCCTTCCTCGACAAGATGATCGAGCGCGGCAGCGGCAAGATCGTCGTCGTGGCCAGCGATGCCGGTCGTGTCGGCAGCATGGGCGAGACCGTGTATTCGGGCGCCAAGGGCGGCGCCATCGCCTTCACCAAGTCGCTGGCCAGGGAAGTCGCTCGCTACAACATCAACGTCAACGCCGTTTGCCCGGGCCCGACCGATACGCCGCTTCTTCGTGCCGTGCCGGAAAAGCACCAGGAAGCCTTCGTCAAGGCGACGCCGATGCGGCGCCTGGCCAAGCCCTCGGAGATCGCCGACGCCGTGCTGTTCTTCGCAAGCGACCGCGCCCGCTTCGTCACCGGCCAGGTGCTCAGCGTGAGCGGCGGACTGACGCTGGCAGGTTGATCGTCAACTTTCGCGGGCGCGTGAGCGCCTGTTCAAGACACAGGAGAATCGAATGTACAAACTGAAAGCCGCCGAATGGCGCCCCGAACATTTCAAGCTGGAGGTCGCCGATCGCGTCGCCACCATCACCCTGAACCGCCCGGAACGGAAAAACCCCCTGACGTTCGAGAGCTACGCCGAACTGCGCGACACCTTCCATCGCTTCCAGTATGCCGATGACGTGCGCACCGTGGTCATCACCGGGGCCGGCGGCAACTTCTGCTCGGGCGGCGACGTGCACGAGATCATCGGGCCGCTGACCAAGATGAGCATGAACGACCTGCTGGCGTTCACCCGCATGACCGGCAACCTGGTCAAGGAAATGCGCACCTGCCCGCAGCCGATCATCGCGGCGGTGGATGGCGTCTGCGCCGGCGCCGGGGCGATCATTTCCATGGCCTCGGATATGCGCTATGCCACGCCGGAGGCGAAGACAGCCTTCCTTTTCGTGCGCGTCGGCCTGGCCGGCTGCGACATGGGCGCCTGCGCCATTCTGCCGCGCATCATCGGCCAGGGCCGCGCGGCCGAGCTGCTCTACACCGGCAGCGCGATGAGCGCCGAGCAGGGGCTCGCCTGGGGCTACTTCAACGGCGTGGTAGCCCAGGACCAGTTGCTGGAGAAGGCGCGCAAGATGGCTCTGTCCCTGGCCGACGGCCCGGCCTTCGCCCACTCCATGACCAAGAAATGCCTGCACCAGGAATGGAACCAGACCATCGAGCAGGCGCTGGAGACCGAGGCCGAGGCGCAGGCGATCTGCATGCAGACGCAGGACTTCACGCGCGCCTACAACGCCTTCGTCGCCAAGGAAAAACCGAAGTTCGAGGGCAACTGAGGAGGCAGGCTGCCCCGGCCGGCCGGATTCCATGGCAGACTGCTCGCCGATTCAGAAGAAACCGGAAATGAGGGGAATATGAGTTCTGCCGGAGATGTCCAGGCACTGGTGACCGATCCGCGGCTGGTCGAGGAGCGGCGCGGCCAGATCGTGCGTGCCGCAGTCAAGCTGTTCTCCGAGGAAGGCTATTACACGACCACGATCCAGCAGATCGCGCGCGCGGCCGGCGTCAGTACCGGCCTGATCTACCAGTACTTCCGCGACAAGGACGACATCCTCTTTCTCACCCTGAAGCTGGTGCTCGATACCTACGAGCAAGACATTCCGCCGCAACTGGAGGGCACCAGCCATCCGGTCGAGCGGTTGTGCATGGCGATCTGGACTTACTGCAGGATCGTGGACGGGCTGCTCGATGCGACGGTGCTGGCCTATCGCTCCACCAAGTCCCTGCGCGCGGACCGCCGCATGCTGATCAAGGATGCCGAGACGAGAACCAACCGGCTGATCGAGGCGTGCCTGAACGCATGCGTGGCGAGCGGCGACATGCGCGAGATCAATGTGCATCTGCTCTCATACCAGTTGGTGATGTTCGCCCACTCCTGGGCGCTCAAGCATTGGGCCCTGCGCGAAAACTACGCTCTGGCGGAGTATGTTTCCGAGGGCATCAAGATTCTCATCGAGCCGTTTTTGACGGCCAAGGGCCGCCGGGTGCTGCAGGCCATGAGTGTGCGCACCGGCGCGTTCGGCAGCGAAGGATTGAAAGCGGGCGCCCGGGCCAGGGCGGCAAAAGGCCGGCCGGCGGCGGGCAAAAAGCGGGCGCGATAACGTATGGAACAAATGATCTCCCTGACCATCGAAGGCCCCGTTGCCATAGCGACCTTGTGCCGGTCGCCCGTCAATGCCATCAATGAGGAATGGGTGGCGCGGCTGGATGCGGTGCTGGACGAAGTGGAGCGGGCAGAGCAGGTCGGGGTTCTCTGGCTGCGCAGCAGTGAGCGCGTGTTCTGCGCCGGCGCCGACCTGGCGTTGATGCACGCCCTCTTCGACAGTGCCGAGGGCAGGACGCGGATGATCGATCTGACGCGGCAGATGCAGGCGGTGTTCGCCCGCCTGGAGTCGCTGCCCAAGGTGACGCTGGCCGAGATCGGCGGGGCGGCCATGGGCGGCGGCTTCGAGCTGGCGCTGGCTTGCGATCTGCGCATGGTGGCCGACTTCGCGCGGATCGGCCTGCCCGAGGCGCGGCTGGGATTGCTTCCCGCTGCCGGCGGCACCCAGCGCATGACGCGGATTTGCGGCGAAGCGGTGGCGAGGCGGCTGATCCTCGGCGCCGAACTGGTAGGCGGCGAGGATGCCGTCAAACTGGGACTCGCCCAGTGGTGCGCTCCCCCGGCGGAAATCGGGGCCATGGCGCGTGCCTTGGCCACTCGCATCGCCGACCTGCCCCCAGCAACCCTTGCTGCCTGCAAGCACTGCATCGGCACCGCGATCGACGCCGGTGCGGATGGCTACGAGGTGGAGCTTGCCGGCAGCGCCAGGCTGCTTGCCGAGGCGGAAACCCGGCGGCGCGTCACGAATTTTCTGGAAAAGCGCTGAACGCAGCGGGCCGCCGCAGGGAGCTGGAAGGAATCAAAAAAATGAATGAATCATCATTCATCATGCTGCAGCCGCTTCAAAACGGATACGGCCACTCGTCATTGCTGTCGTTGAAGAGCTCCGCAACCAGCCGGCGCAGCCATTTGTGCCGCGGCTCGTGATGGGCGTTGCGGTGCCAGTGCTGCCGGAGCTCGATGCGCGGGATGGCCAGCGGCGGCGCGACGATGCGGATGTTGGCGCCGGTCTGGGCGAAGAACAGGCCGATGACGTGGGGCAGGGTCACCACCAGATCCGACTTGCCGATGACGGCCGGGATGCTCATGAAATGCGGCGTCAGCAGGACGATGCGCCGGGCGATCTTTTTCCTGTCGAGGAGTTTCTCGAAGATTTCCTGGCTGCGCCCTTCGGCGCGCACGACGGCGTGGCCAAGGGTGACGAACTGATCAAGGGTCAGGCGTTGGCCGCGGATCGGGTGATCTGCCCGCAGCAGGCAGACGAAGCGGTGGGCAAACAGCCGCTGCTGGAAAAACGCGCTCGACTTGAGGTCGGGAAAGTAGCCGATGGCGAGATCCGTCTCGCCGCTTTCCAGTCCCTGTTCGAGCCGGGCCGGCGGCAGGGAAACGGACCGTATGGTTGCGTGCGGCGCCAGGTGCTGCAGACGTTCCAGAATCCTCGGCAGGAACACTATTTCACCGACGTCGGACAAAGCGAAAGTGAATGTGCTCGTGGTGGTAGCCGGGTCAAAACTGGCCTCGGACAGCACGTCGTCGGCAACGCGCGAAAGCACCTCGCGTGCGCTGGCGGCCAGTGCATGGGTGCGGGCGGTCGGCGACATGCCGTGCGCGGTGCGCAGAAAGAGCGGTTCACCGAAGGATTTGCGCAGGCGCGCCAGCGCCGCGCTCATTGCCGGCTGGCTCATGCCGAGGGCCTGGGCGGCGCGGCCGACGCTGCCTGCGTCATAGAGGGCGACGACGACGCGCAGCAGATTCAAATCAAAGTCTTTCATCTAGCATTATTATATAAACAAATAATGCCTATCAGGCAAGCAGGCTTGCGCAACCTGTGGCCCAGCACGTCTAATGCCCCCATAAAATCAAGCGGTATTAAAGGAGGAGGATATGGGCCAAAACTGGGCAGGGTACCGTCATGCCGGACGGGACCGTGCATGAATGCTGCCGAACTTCTGCTGGGCGGCGAATCCGAAGCAGTTGCGCTCATCGAAGATGAACGCCGACTGACATACGGTGAACTGCGCTGCCGGGTCACACGGGCGGCTGCAGCCTGGGTTGCACGTGGCTTGCAGCCGGGCGAGCGTTGCGTGGTCGGCCTGCCGGATGGCGCCGACTGGGTCGCCGCTTTTCTCGGCCTCATCTGGATGGGCGGCATTCCCATCGCCATTAGCCCGCGCACCGATCCGGCGCTGGTCCGTGATCTGATCGCCGATTCCGGGGCAGTCGCCCTGCTGCTGGAAGACGATGCCGCCGTCGCCGTCGGCGACTCGTGCGCCCTCGGCTTGGGCGCATGGCTGGCGCTGCTGGATGCGGCGTCCGCTACGGCACCGATCCACCAGACAGACGAGGATGCACCGGCCTTCTGGCTGTATTCCTCCGGCACGACAGGCAAGCCGAAGGGCATCGTTCACGCACACCGCAGCGTGGCCCACGCGCATGTCTTTGCCCGCGATGTGCTCGGCGCGACGCCGGCGGATGTCTTCTATTCGACCTCAAAGCTGTTCTTTGCCTATCCGCTCGCCAACGCCTTGTTTGCCGGCTTGCGCCTGGGCGCCTGCGTGGTGCTGGATGCCGAGTGGCCCAATCCAGAGCGGGTTGCGCACAATGTTGCACGGCACCGCCCGACGCTGTTTTTCAGCGTGCCTACGCTCTACCGCCGCCTGACGGAAGCTGGTGTTTCTTTCGCTTCACTGCGCCGCGCCGTTTCGGCCGGCGAGGCCTGCCCGCCGGATGTGGCGGAAGGCTGGCTGCGCCTGACCGGCCTGCCGCTGGTGAACGGCTATGGCACGACGGAAACCCTGGCCCTGATGCTTTATCGCACCGCGGACATGCCCGGCATCCGGCCGACGCCGCTGACGCAGGCTCGCGTTGATGACGAGGAAGGCGGGTGCGACGGCGCGGTGCGGCTGTGGTTCTCCCATCCCGGCGTGGCGCTGGGTTATTCGCGGGTCGTGACGCACGACAGCGCCCGCTTCGACGGGAATTCCTTTTCCCCCGGCGACCTGTTCCGCCCTGCCGGCGAGGATGCAGATGCAGGCTGGGCCTTCGCCGGACGCTCGGACCAACTTCTCAAGGTGTTCGGCCGCTGGGTGGACACCGTTGCGCTGGAACAGTTGCTGGCGCAACGTCTGCAGGGCGTGGTGCGCGAATCCTGCATCGTGCCGCGCGGCGCAGGGCACGAGGATACGATTGCCCTGCACCTGTTCGTCGTGCCGGGCGGCACGGATGCCGCCGCAGCGCGCGCCGCCGCGGAAGAGGCTGTCGCCGGCCTGCCGGCCTATCAGCGGCCGCAGGCCATTCATCTGGTGGCCGACATGCCGCGGACGGAGACGGGAAAGCTGCGCCGCGGCGCCCTCGGCAGGATGCTCGAGTGAATGGTCGCCCGCGACGGCGCGCAGATCAATAACAACGGCAAAGCCGGTTAAATGGAGGAGGCGTGAAAAGCAAGCTTCGCATCGAATGGATGCTCTGGGGCGCCTTTGCGTTGACCGTGGCGTGTCTGCCGGCAAGAGCCGATCTGCAGGTGGCGCAGATTGCGCCGATGAGCGGGTCGGTGGCGGCTGCCGACGGCCAAGCCTACAATCTCGGCATCCGCGTGGCGCTGGATGCGGCCCACGCACGCGGCGGCGTGCTCGGGCAGAAGGTTACCTTGAAACGCTGGACGACAAGTACAAGCCAGGCCGGACGGTGGAGTTGATCCACGAGGGGTAAAGGGTGTCAGCGTGGTTCAGGGGGGTCCGAACGGTAGCAATCCGATCATTTCCGTATTGCGCCGGTTCAGGGACGATTTCAAACAACACGCTCCACCGGATATGGCGCCGACCCAGAACCACTTTGAGGCCTATATCACGGTCCAGATGCTGCTTGAGGCGCTCAAGTGGGCCGGTTCGCGGGAGAAACTGGTGAAGGCGCCGGATGGAATGAAGGAAGTCGATGTCGGTGGCTTCGAGGTTGACTTCTCCCCTACACGGCACACGGCATCGACATCAGCATCGTCAGTAATAATTGCCGGCTGGTATTCTGAGCAGCGCTGCGGAATAATTGCAGTAGATTGCTGCAAGCCAAACAGAGTCCGCGAAACGTTTCGTCGGCATGGTTCCGGCAGGCTTGTCGGACTGGATATGGAGAGCAGGATTGCTTGGCGCAGCCGCCCGGCAAAGGCGATAATTTTGACTTGAAGGTGAAGCTAAGAGCAGAAATCATCCGTGGATGGCCTTGCCGGCCGTGTCGGCCGAGACCTTCCTTTTTGACGCAATGACAACAAGAACGACTGTTATGTAAAGTTGATGTTTCGATGAACGGCATCGAGTCGCTGGATCGTGAATTCATTTCCGCGATCCTGGAATGCCGCGAGCCGAATACGTGCGGTGCGAAAGCGCTACCCTGTTATCGAACGCCGATCATGCTCGAACAGCAACTTCAGAGTACTTGAACACCATCCAAACATAACCGGAGGAGAAACACAGCATGAAGACCAGCCTGAGAATCGTTCTCGCGGCCGCCGCTTTTGCCGGCGCCGCCCAGTTGGCGCAAGCCGCCGATGTCACCCTGCGCTTTCACCAGTTTCTGCCGCCTCAGGCAACGATTCCTTCGAAAGCCATCCTGCCCTGGGCGCAGGCGGTCGAGAAGGAAAGCGGTGGCCGCATCAAGGTGCAGCACTTCCCGAGCATGCAGCTCGGCGGCAAGCCGCCGGAGTTGTTCGACCAGGCCAAGGACGGCGTCGCCGACATCGTGTGGACCGTGCTGGGCTACACGCCGGGCCGATTCCCGAAATCCGAGGTGTTCGAACTGCCGTTCAGCAGCGGCCTGGCCGAGCCGGCTTCCCGTGCATTCCAGGAGTACGTCGAGAAGTACGCCATGGACGAGTTCAAGGACGTCAAGGTCATTGCGGTGCACGTGCATGGCCCCGGCCTGATTCACAGCAAGGAACCGGTCACCCGGCTTGAGGACCTGAAGGGCGTGAAGGTGCGCGGCGGCTCGCGCATCACCAACATCATGCTCGAGCATCTGGGTGCCGTGCCGGTCGGCATGCCGGTTCCGGCCGTCAGCGAGGCCCTGTCCAAGGGGGTCATCACCGCCACGACCATCCCCTGGGAAGTCGTACCTGCGCTGAAGGTTCAGCAGATCGTCAAGAACCACACCGGCTTTGCCGGTGCGCAGGGGCTGTATACCCAGACCTTCGTGGTGGCGATGAACAAGGGCGCCTACGAAAAGCTGCCGGCCGACCTGAAAAAGGTGATCGACGCCAACAGCGGCATCAAGACGGCCGCCATGTTCGGCCGCGCCATGGACGAGGGCGACAAGGTCGGCCTGTCTCTGGCGCAGAAGGCCGGCAACAAGATCCACATGCTCGATGTAATAGAGACCCAGACATGGCGGCGTACCGCCTCCGGCGTGCGCGGCGTCTGGTACAAGGAAGTGGGCAGCAAGGGCATCGACGGTCCGAAGCTGGCTGCCGAGGCAGAATCACTGATCGAAAAGCATTCGAAGAAGTAAAACCAATAGCAACCACTTCCCGGTGCGTCGGCATCCATGTCGCCGCACCGGGAGATCGGCATATTCTCCATGAGCAAAATCATCTACGACACAAGCCGCTTCATGGCCTGGTTCGGTGCATTCGTGCTGACCCTTGTGGCCGCCATGAGCGTCCTCAGCATAGCCGGCCGTGCGCTGTCGTTCGCCGGTCTCGGTCCTGTGCCGGGCGATTTCGAACTGGTCGAGGCTGGCACCGCGCTCGCCGTGTTCTGTTTCCTGCCGTGGTGCCACCTCAAGCGTGCCCACGCTGATGTGGCCATGTTGTGGCACGCCTACCCGTCGTCCATGCGTCGCCTTCTGGCGGTCCTCAGCGACGTGCTGATGCTCCTGGTCTGGCTGCTGCTCGTGTGGCGGATGGGCCTGGCTGCGCTGGAGTACCGCGAGAACGGCGAGGTCAGCTTCATCCTGCAGATGCCGGTGTGGTGGGGCTACGGCGCCTCGCTGGTGCCTGCGCTGCTCGGCTGCGTCGTTTATGTCTGGCGCCTGCTGGAAACGCTCGGCCTCGCCTCGCCGCAGGAAGGCTTCAACACGGCTGAGGGAGGTCATTGATGGATCCGCTTGCCCTGGCCGCATGGTCCTTTCCCGTTCTGCTGCTGCTGATTTTCCTGCGCGTGCCGATCGGTCTGTCGATGCTGGTCCTGGGTCTGCTCGGCTCCTGGCTGGTCTATGGCAGCGCCGCGCCGCTGCTGAACCAGATGAAGACGCTGGCCTATGGCACCTTCTCCAGTCATTCGCTGTCGATCGTGCCGCTGTTCCTGCTGATGGGGCAGTTCGCCTCGCTCGGCGGCATGTCGCAGGCCCTGTTCAAGGCGGCCGAGGCCTTTCTCGGCCATCGCAAGGGCGGCCTCGCCATGGCGGCGATCGGCGCATGCGCCGGCTTCGGCTCGATCTGCGGCTCTTCGCTCGCCACCGCGGCGACGATGGGCCAGGTCGCGCTGCCCGAATTGCGCCGTGCCGGCTATGACGGCGGGCTGGCCAGCGGCGCGCTGGCGGCCGGCGGCACGCTCGGCATCCTCATCCCGCCCTCGATCGTGCTGGTGATCTATGCCATCCTCACCGAGCAGAACATCGCCAAGCTTTTCGCCGCCGCCTTCGTGCCGGGCATCCTGGCGGCGATCGGCTACATGGTCGTGATCAGCATCGTCGTGCGCCTGTCGCCCGGTTCCGGCGGCCGCCAGCTCGAGCCGATGCCGTGGGCGGAGCGCATGCGTGCCGTGCGCGCGGTATGGCCGGTGATGATGATCTTCGTCATTGTAATCGGCGGCATCTACACGGGCATCTTCACCCCGACCGAAGGCGCGGCGGTCGGCGCAGTGTCCACCGGCCTGCTGGCCTGGTGGAAGGGCGGTCTCGCCCGCAGCAGCCTGCAGCGGGCCTTCGAGGCCACGGCGAGCGGTACCGGGATGGTCTTCATGATCGTGCTTGGCGCCGCGGCATACAACACTTTCCTCGCTCTGTCGCAACTGCCGCAGGAACTGGCGTCCTGGGTCGGCAGTCTCGGCCTGAGCCCCTATGCGGTGTTGTGGGCGATCCTCGTTTTCTACCTGATCTTCGGCTGCGTCATGGATTCGCTGTCGATGATCCTGCTGACGATACCGATCTTCTTTCCGATGATCTCCGGGCTGGATTTCGGCCTGTCGCCCGAGGACTTGGCGATCTGGTTCGGTATCCTGGTGCTGATTGTCGTCGAGGTCGGGCTGATAACGCCGCCGGTGGGCATGAACCTCTTCGTCATCCAGTCGATGGCGCCGGATATTTCAATCCGCGACACCTACCGCGGTGTCTGGCCCTTTGTCGCCAGCGACCTGATCCGCGTCATCCTGCTCGTGATCTTCCCGGCGATTACGCTGATCGTGCTGAGGCTCTGATGGGAATGCTTGCGTCGGCCGTCAGGCCCGGCCGACGCGAAGATGCAGGGGCCAGCGCAGCGTCTTCTTCATTTCAGGATCCGGCCACAGCGCCGCCAGGCGGCGGCCGAGGTCCACCAGCGGATCGATACCGCTCGTCTTCCGGTAAGCCCGCGTGGCCGACCAGGTGCCGAGGTAGCCGAGCAGGTCGCCCCGTGACCATTCCGTGCGGATCTCGAAAGAAGGCGCCGCAACGGGATTGAAGGGGAAAGGCAGTGAACGGTAGCGGTCGTCCACCATTCTGCGTTCCGGCGGCCAATAGGGGCCAACCACGTTGCGATAGTAATCGCTTACCAGTTCATCGATGCCAGCCTCGACATCCAACAGCGTGTAGGTCCAGGCGGCGATGATCCCGCCCGGTTTCAGCACACGCTTCGCCTCGGCATAGAAGCGATCGAGGTCGAACCAGTGGATGGCCTGGGCCACCGTCACCAGGTCTGCACTCGCCGTATCCAGGAGACTGACTTCTGCCGGGGCGCAACGGTATTCGATGCCGGGATGTGCTGCGGCCTGCGCCAGTTGACTGGCACTCGGGTCGGTGGCGATGACGCGGGCGAAGTGGGCGGCGAGGCCGACGGCGGCCTGGCCGCTGCCGGTGCCGCAGTCCCAGGCTGTGCCGCGCGATGGCGCGATTCCGGCCAGCCACTCGAACAGGGCAGGCGGATAGTCCGGCCGGTAGCGGGCGTAGTCGGTTGCCTGAGCCGAGAAGTGATCCTTGAAAACGGCTTTCATGCGAGGGTGAAGTAGAACGTGGCGCCCTTGTCTACTTCACCTTCGGCCCACACCCGTCCGCCGTGTCGCTGCACTATGCGGTGTACCGTGGCCAGGCCGATGCCGGTGCCGGCGTATTCCTTGATGCCGTGCAGGCGCTGGAAGGCGCCAAAGAGTTTGTCTGCATACCGCATATCGAATCCTGCGCCGTCGTCCCTGACGAAATAGGCGAGGTCGTTTCCGGTTCGCCGTATGCCGAATTCGATGTGGGCGACTTCCTTGCGGGCGGTGAATTTCCAGGCGTTCGCTATAAGATTATGCAGCACCACACGCAGCAGGCGTTCGTCGCCGCGTGCCCGGATCTCGGGCGTAGCGGCGAACGCCACCCTGCGCTCGGGGTCGGCGGCGTGCAGTTCCCTGGCGATCGTTTCGGCAAGACGGGAGAGATCGACTTCAGCCAGGTGTATGGGCTCGCGCGTGAGTTGGGCCAGGTCGATCAGACCGTCGATCAGCTCGCTCATGCGCAGAGTGGCCGCACAGATGCGGTTCAGGTACTCCTTGCCCTGCTCGTCGAGCCGTTCGCCGTAATCCTGCAGCAGCAGACGCGAAAAACCGTTGATGCCGCGCAGCGGCGAGCGCAGGTCGTGCGAGACGGAATAGCTGAAACTCTCCAGTTCCTTGATCGAGACCTGCAGTTCGGCGGTGCGCTGATTGACGTGATCCTCCAGCTCCAGGTTCATCTTGCGCAGCAGACTTTCGGCGTGCCCTCGGCGCTGACTATTGCGGTAGGCCTCGATCAGCACTGCGCAGGTGGCCGTGAAGGGCTGCAGGTGCCCGACCTGCGCTTTATCGTAGCCATCAGGGCGATTGGCGACCCCCAGCATGCCGACCATTGTTTCGCCGCGATAAAGCGGCAGGCCCATGAAGGCATTCAGCGGCGGATGGCCCCGCGGCAGACCGCCGCGGCGGGGGTCGCCGGCCGGGTCGTTGGAGAGCACCGGCTTGCCGCTCGTCAGGACATGGCCGAACAGGGTATTCAGGTTGTCGAATTTGAATCCGCCACTGACGTAGTTTCGGTAAAGCATGCGTGAGGCTTCGTCCCAGGAGATGTCAGTGATGGCGTAGGGGCGCAGGTAGGGCGCATCGTTGTCGTCGCGGAAGACCTCGCCGATGAATCCGTATTCGCTATCCGTAATGTCGAGCAGGTGAGTGAGCAGCCGGTCGAAGGTCGGATGCGGATCGGCATCCATGATGAAATCGGATTGTGCTTCGCTTACCGCATGCAACATCCGGTTCTGCTCGATGAACAATTGCTCGATCCGCTTGCGGTCGCTGATGTCCCGCGTTATGGAAAGCATGCAGGGCTCGCCACCGAGCTCGATGGTGCTGGCGGAGAACAGGGTGTCGAAGAGCCGGCCGGACCTGTGGCGGAAGCGGGCTTCGAAGTTGACCAGTTCGCCCATGTCGCGGAGGAGGGCGACTACCCGATCGCGCTGTGCGGCTTCCGGCCAGACGCCCAGTTCCCCGGCCGTTTTGTCGATCGCTTCGAAGTGAGTGAAGCCGAAAATTCGCTCGAAGGCCGGGTTGACGTCGACATAACGCCCCGACACCAGGGAACTGATGGCAATCGCGTCGGGGCTGGCGGAAAAAACGCGAGAAAACTTTTCCTCGGAAATGCGCAGCGCGGACTCTGTCTGCTTGTGCTCGTGACTGATCTGCTCAAGCAGGGCGTCATGCGTCCATGCCAGTTCGGCTTCATGCGATTCCAGCTCGGCGACACGTTTCCTCAGCGCGTCCAGCTCGGCTTGCGGAATGGATCTTTTTTCCTCGGGCAAATTCATGGTCGGCTGAAGCATTGCTTGTCCGATGAATTCTCCCCCCAATTTCCGCTCACCTCAAGCAGAAACACGAAGGTATGCAGGACACTTTCCCGCAGCGGGGGCAGCCGAAGGGCCGCCCCCGGGAAGCCGGGCAACGGTTATTTCGGCCGCTTGTCAATGACCCGCTTGGCCTTGCCGATGGAGCGCTCGATGGTGGCCTGGCCGACGACGCGTACCTGGGTGGACACCCCGATGTAGGACTTTATGTGATGCTGCAGCTCCTTTGCCGCCGCCTGCTGCTCGGCGGCTGGTGACTGCGCGAACTCGGGTTTCATTTCCACCAGCACGTCCAGTTCGTCCATATGCTCGGGGCGGGAGACTTCCAGCACGTAGTGCGGCGCCAGCTTCGGCTGCTTGAGGATCATTTCCTCGATCTGCGAGGGGAAGACGTTCACGCCGCGGATGATGAGCATGTCGTCGGAGCGGCCGGTGATCTTGTCCATGCGGCGGAAGGATCGCGCCGTGGGCGCGAGCAGGCGGGTGAGGTCGCGCGTGCGGTAGCGGATGATTGGCAGCGCCTCCTTGGCCAGCGAGGTGAACACCAGCTCGCCGCTGGCGCCGTCGGGCTGCACCTCGCCGGTCACCGGGTCGATGATCTCCGGGTAGAAGAAGTCCTCCCAGATCACCAGGCCGTCCTTGGTCTCGATGCACTCGCAGGCAACGCCGGGGCCCATGACTTCGGAGAGGCCATAGATGTCGACCGCATCGATGCCCATGCGTTTCTCGATTTCCGCACGCATCTGGTTGGTCCACGGCTCGGCGCCGAAGATGCCGATCTGCAGCGAGCACTTGGCCGGATCATGGCCCTGGCGCTCGAACTCGTCGGCGATGGCCAAGCTGTAGGAAGGCGTGACCATGATGATGTCCGGTTTGAAGTCGACGATCAGCTGCACCTGCTTCTCGGTCTGGCCGCCGGACATCGGAATGACCGTGCAGCCGAGGCGCTCGGCGCCGTAATGGGCGCCGAGTCCGCCGGTGAACAGGCCGTAGCCGTAAGCGACATGCACGATGTCGCCGGGCCGGCCGCCCGAGGCGCGGATGGAGCGCGCCATCAGGTCGGACCAGACGTCGATGTCCTTCTGCGTGTAGCCGACCACGGTCGGCTTGCCGGTGGTGCCGCTGGAGGCGTGGATGCGCACCACCTGCTCACGCGGTACGGCGAACATGTTGAAGGGATAGTTCTCGCGCAGGTCCTGCTTGGTGGTGAAGGGAAACTTCGCCAGGTCGGAGAGCTGCTTCAGGTCCTCCGGCCTGACGCCGGCGGCGTCGAACTTCTTCCTGTAATGCGGGACGTTGTCGTAGGCATGCTTGAGCGACCACTTCAGGCGCTGCAGTTGCAGCGCGGCGACCTCGTCGCGGCTGGCCGTTTCGATCGGCTCAAGTTCGCCGGGCTTCGGCATTTTCGATGTCATGGCTGTCTCCTCCTTTGTTTCCTGATGTTCTTCCGTGCGTTTCTTCAGACCCGCTCGATGATGAGCGCGATCCCCTGGCCGACGCCGATGCACATGGTGCACAGTGCGTAGCGTCCGCCCGAGCGGTGTAGCTGGTATAGGGCCGTCGTCACCAGGCGCGCACCGCTCATGCCGAGCGGGTGGCCCAGCGCGATGGCGCCGCCGTTCGGGTTTACCTGCGGCGCATCGTCGGGCAGGCCGAGGTCGCGCGTCACTGCCAGCGCCTGCGCGGCGAAGGCTTCGTTGAGTTCGATGACGTCCATTTGCTCAAGCTTCAGGCCGGTGCGCTCAAGCAGCTTGCGCGTCGCCGGTGCCGGGCCGATGCCCATGATGCGCGGCGGCACGCCGGCGGTGGCCATGCCGACGATGCGGGCGCGCGGCGCGAGATTGTGGCGCTTGGCGGCGGTCTCGCTGGCGAGCAGCAGAGCGCAGGCGCCGTCGTTTACCCCCGAGGCATTGCCGGCCGTCACCGTGCCGTCCTCGCGCACGATGGGCTTCAGCTTCGCCAGGCTCTCGAGGCTGGTGTCGGCGCGCGGGTGCTCGTCGGCGGCAACGATCTTCGGATTGCCCTTCTTCTGGGCTATTTCGACCGGCACGATCTCGTCGTCGAAGCGGCCGGCGGTCTGGGCCGCGACCGCGCGCTGCTGGGAGCACAAGGCGAAGGCGTCCTGGTCGGCGCGGCTGATCTTCAACTCGTCGGCGAGGTTTTCTGCCGTCTCCGGCATGGCGTCGGTGCCGTGGAGCTTCTTCATCAGCGGATTGACGAAGCGCCAGCCTATGGTGGTGTCGAAAATCTGTGCGTTGCGCGAGAAGGCCGCATCGGCCTTGCCCATGACGAAGGGCGCGCGCGTCATGCTCTCCACGCCGCCGGCGATCATCAGCCCGGTGTCGCCGGCGCGGATGGCGCGTGCTGCGCTGCCGACGGCATCCATTCCCGAGCCGCAGAGGCGATTGATCGTGGCGCCCGGTACCGTCAGCGGCAGGCCCGAGAGGAGCAGGGCCATGCGCGCGACGTTGCGATTATCCTCGCCGGCCTGGTTGGCGCAGCCGTAGATGACGTCGTCGATGGCGCTCCAGTCCAGATTCGGGTGGCGCTGCAGCAGCGCCTTGAGGGGCAGGGCGGCGAGATCGTCGGCGCGCAGCGAGGCGAGTGCGCCGCCATAGCGGCCGATGGGGGTGCGCACGGCGTCGCAGATAAAGGCTTCTTTCAACTCAATCTCCCTGTGGTTTGACTAGTTCACCCGTAATGCGATGGGACTTGCCGCGGAAAAGTGCGATTCGCTTGCCGTCCTGATTGCGGACTTCAATGTCGTAGACGCCGCTGCGGCCGGCGAGTGCGCGCTCCTCGCCGATGGCGGTCAGCACATCACCGGCATGCGCCGGCGCCAGGTACTCGATCGTGCAGCCGGAGGCGACGGCATTGTGATTGTGGCTGTTGCAGGAATAGGCGAAGGCGGAATCGGCCAGCGTGAAGATGAAGCCGCCGTGGCACATGTCGTGGCCGTTCACCATGTCTTCCATCACCTTCATCGTCATGCGGGCGTAGCCGGGACGTATTTCGTCCAGGGTGATGCGCAGAAATTGCGACGTGCGATCCTTTCGATACATCTCGCGGCCGACGGCCTCGGCCAGTTCCTGGGGTTTTCTCTGTGCAGTCATGAGCTGAGTTTACTTCCCCGTGAAGGCCGGCGGGCGTTTCTCCATGAAGGCCGCCACACCCTCGCGGTAGTCCTTGCTGCGGCCGAGTTCGCGCTGGGTATCGCGCTCGAGGTCGAGTTGCTGATCCAGTGTGTTGGCCGTAGAAGCGTACAGCGTGCGTTTGATGGCGGCGTAGCCGAGAGGCGGCCCCTGAGCGAAACGGGCGGCAAGCGCTTCAGCCTCCTGCATGAGCCGGTCGTCGTCGACGCACTTCCAGATCAATCCCCAGGATTCCGCCTGCTCAGCGGGGAGCCGGTCGCCAGTCAGCGCCAGACCCAGGGCCCGCGCGGTGCCGGCCAGACGCGGCAGGAAATAGCTGCCGCCGCAATCCGGCGCCAAGCCAAGTTTGCAGAAAGCCTGAATGAATACGGCCGAGCGTGCAGCCAGGACGATGTCGCAGGCGAATGCCAGATTGGCGCCGGCGCCGGCGGCGGCGCCATTGACTGCGGCAATTACGGGCAGTGGCAGTGAGCGCAGGGCCAGTACCAGCGGCTTGTAATAAGTCTCGATGGAATGGCCCAGGTCGGGCAGGGGTGTGCCGGGCGGGACGACGCGCTCGGCCAGGTCCTGTCCGGTGCAGAAGGCGCGGCCAGCGCCTGTCAGGACCAGGGCGTGGGCGCCATCGGAGCGAACGCGCTCGATGGCCTGGCGCAATTCGCCATGCATTGCCGCAGTGAAGCTGTTCAGCTTGTCAGGGCGGTTCAGTGTGATGCGGGCGACGCCGTCACGGAACGCATAGAGCACGCCACTCATGGGAATTCGGCCATCAGTAATGATACAAACAGTATACTTACTGTCTTTTAGACAGTATCGTTTTACATCTCCGTCGCCATGCTACATAATTCAGCTCTGTCAGACAACATGCAAAATGCTGCCTCATGGTTAAAGTGTATTCTCTGGAAGGCGTGACACCGGTCGTGCATCCTACGGCCTATGTCCATACGTCGGCCGTCCTCATCGGCGACGTCATCGTCGGCGCTGACTGCTACATCGGACCGAATGCCTGCCTACGGGGGGACTTTGGCCGGATTCGCGTCGAGCGGGGCGTCAACATCCAGGATTGTTGCATCGTGCATGGCTTTCCCGAACGCGACACCGTGATCGAGGAAAACGGCCATATCGGCCATGGCGCCGTCCTGCATTGCTGCCGGATAGGCCGCAATGCGCTGGTCGGCATGAATGCAGTGGTGATCGACAACGCAGAGGTCGGGGAATTCTCCATTGTGGCCGCCATGGCCTTCGTCAAGGCTGGCATGATAGTGCCGGCGAAAAGCTTGGTGGCAGGCATTCCGGCCAAGGTGGTACGCGCATTGACCGAGCAGGAAATGGCCTGGAAAACCGAAGGCACCGTGCTTTACCAGCAGCTTGCACGACGTTCACTGGCGACCATGGTCGAGACCGTTGCATTGACGGAAGTCGAAGCCGACCGCAAGCGCATCCTTCTGCCCGACATCAAGCCGCTGATCGAAGCCAAGGCAGAGTGGGCGGAGGCGGCTGCCGATCCCGACCCGGAATAGTCGCCAGGACGCCCGAAGGAAGTACTCTTGGGGTGCGCCTGTCTTCACTCTGGGGAGAGGTCATAATGTGATATTATGACCAGCTCCATGAAACCTATAGCGTTTCCCCGAATGGCTATCCGCCGGCGCTCGCTGGCCGGCTTTCTCGGCCCGTCTTCTTCAGCATCAACAAGCAAGGAAAAAGTATGAAAATCCATGAATATCAGGGCAAGGAGATCCTGAGAAAGTTCGGGGTCGCCACGCCGCGCGGCAAGGCCTGCTTTTCCGTCGACGAGGCGGTCAAGGCGGCCGAGGAACTCGGCGGCAAGGTTTGGGTGGTCAAGGCGCAGATCCATGCCGGCGGTCGCGGCAAGGGCGGCGGCGTCAAAGTTGCGAAATCACCGGAAGAAGTGCGCCAGTACGCCGGGCAGATCCTCGGCATGCAGTTGAAGACGCATCAGACCGGCCCCGAGGGCCAGAAGGTGCACCGCCTGCTCGTCGAGGAAGGCGCCGACATCAAGAAGGAACTCTACATCGGCATGGTGGTGGACCGCGTTACGCAGAAGGTCTGCCTGATGGCCTCCAGCGAGGGCGG
>Ga0172380_10003339_pt1 | contig 22229 bp, 18 predicted proteins | sample Leawe162metaG_FD_119747 | JGI IMG/M metagenome (GOLD analysis project Ga0172380, IMG submission 119747) | Leachate microbial communities from a municipal landfill in Southern Ontario, Canada - Leachate well 162 metaG | ecosystem: Engineered > Solid waste > Landfill > Unclassified | place...
GTTTGCCGGCAAATACGCCTACCAGGGATCGGAGAGGTTCAGGAAGGTGCTTCAGGTACTGATGGACGAAGACGAGGTCAAGATCGCCAATATGCTTCCCGCTACGGCAGATGAGATATCAGGAAAGACAGGCAAACCGGTTGAGAAAGTAAACGAGATATTGGCCGGACTTTTTAAGAAGGGCGTTATTTTCGAATCATCCAAAGGCTACCGCCCGGCGCGCGATATTTTCCAGCTGCACGACGCCACCGGCAGCGATATGAGGTCGGACCAGCTGTGGGGCAGGGACCTGCTGGACGCCTGGTGGGATTTCTCCGAGAACGAGCTGTATAAGGATGTCGCCAAATGGGTGAAGGATTTCATTAATCCCGTCTCCAGGGTCATACCGGCGCGTGCGGCTGTCGCGGAGCCCGGCAAGCTCATGCCGAATGAGGACATAGAGGGGATTATCGACAGGACAGCCAGGATCGCCGTGGTCAAGTGCCCCTGCCGTCGCATGGCGCAGAAATGCGACAGGCCCGGCGAGGTCTGCCTGCAGCTAAACAAGGGCGCGGAATACACTATAAAGCGCGGCTCCGGCCGCGAGGTGAGCAAAGAAGAGGCCAAACAGATACTGCGCACCGCTGCGGAGGGTGGCCTGGTCCACAGCGTGACCAATACCCCGGAGATGGGACATTTTATCTGCAACTGCTGTCCAGATTGCTGTATCTTCATGATGCCGTGGCTGACCTACGGCGGAGTGGAAAAGGGCATAGCCAGGAGCCGCTTCGAGGCCAGGGTGGACGTAGAGTCTTGCAGCGGATGCCAGGACTGTGTGGAGCAGTGTCCTTTCGGCGCAATCGAGATGATAAAGGTCGCCGGGCACAAGAAGATGAAGGCCGCTGTCAATCCCGATAAATGTTTCGGATGCGGCGTATGTGCCGTTCAGTGCATAACTGATTCAATCAAGCTTTACGAGGTGCGTGAGCCCATCAAGGCCTGAAGGGTTTAATTACCGCAATATAAAAAGGATGGACGGGCTGGGCCCGTCCATCCTTTGTTTTATGTAAAGTCTCTACCAGGAAGAGCGATGATAGGAGGGGAATATCTGCTTTTCGTAGTCCTTTCCAGTGATGGCGTCCGCGCAGAGGGCTCTTGACAGCGCTGCTCCTCAACGCCTCCGCCCCACTCCTTCTTGCCGTACTGGTCGCCGACGAAATACAGGCCTTCGACCCAGGGGCACTGATTATCAGGGCGGTCCTGTCCGATGGGACGCCAGTGGCCGTAGGCCTCGGAGCCGGCGGTCCAGATACGGAAAATAACGTCCTTCTCCCATCCCGGGAAATTGTCGGTCATGAAACGTTCAGCCTCGGCGATGCAGGCGCTGACCTTGGCCTTGTCGCGCATCTCCCAGTCCAGCAGGGGGATGGAGAAAAGGAGGCTGCTCATCTCGATAGGAGCGTGATTTACCCACCAGGTGAAAGAGGCCATAACGAAATCGAGGCCCTCCAGGCCTTTCTTGTTCGTAACGCCTGAAAGGAAGATAAAGCTCCTGGGATCAATGCCCTTCTCGCGGGCAAAATCGCGCCTGGAATAGAAGAAACCGGTCAGCAGGCCGGGCACATAGTATTTCTCCTTCACTTCCTTGACGAAATCGGTGGGGAAATTGCCCTCCGGTATCACACTGAAGGCCTGCTTGGGCGGTATGTTGCAAACGACCAGGCCGGCATCGATGGTCTCCGTTCCATTTTTCGTCTTGACTTTTACACCTTTGACTTTCTTATTCTCGATCACAATCTCCTGTACAGGAGCGTCTGTCCAGATCTCTCCTCCGGCCGCCCTGATCACGTTGCCTAGCTGCAGAGCGATATCCAGTGTGCCTATGCCGGCATCGATCTGTCCCACTGACCCTGTGACCAGATCCATCTGGATATCCTTGGCTATGGACTGATATTTCAGGTAGTCGCGCAGGTGCATATCGTCGGGATTGGCCATAGCCGTTTGAGAACCGGCCAGGTTACGGATGAACAGCCAGTTCTCCTCGTTGCAGTCCCTTTCCCTGAGGAAATCTCCCAGGGAGCCCTTCATCTGCTCGATCTGGTCAAATGTCAGCATGGCCATCTCGCGCAGCAGCTTCCGGGCCGACTTGCCGCCGTCGCTCATCCACTCGTAGGGTTTACCGTGCTCGACCTGGTACCACCTGGTCTGGTCCTTGTTGTCGATAACGACGAACCCCTTGTTGGTCTTCATATAAATAGGCTTGCCCAGGAATTTGCACAGGTAGGTGATTCGACCGCGGTCGCCCCAGAATAACCCGTGGCCGCCATCGTTGATGCAATGGTTGAACAAGCCCTGTTTTACCACCGACTCGAAGGATGGCGTATCATGAGTGATCCAGGTGCCCGTGCTGGCCAACGCCTTCTGCAAGTCCTTGTAGGAATACTCTTTACCCATGATCCAGAGCTTGTTGTCTTTCCCGTAGAAGCTGAGTATGCGCCCGCCGTAAAAAGACTCCTTCTCCAGCACAAGGACTTTTTTACCTTCTTTTGACGCCAGGATAGCAGCCGTGGCCAGACCTCCCACCCCCGATCCAACTACGATTACATCAAAGTTCTTTGAAACCATTTACAGTTAAACCTCCTTAAATAATCTTTGAGAGGCGGCAGCTGCTACAGGTTGGCGCCGCCGTCGATAATAAGCGTGGATCCTGTCATGAAGCTGGAAGCGTCCGAGGCCAGGTAAAGCGCCGTCCGGGATATCTCCTCAGGCTGGCCTATTTTGCCCAGCGGCATCTGCTTCAAATAGTCGGCCATCAGCTTTTCATTGCTCCAAAGCGCCTCGCTGAACTTGGTCTTAACGATGCCGGGGGCAATGCAGTTCACGCGGATTCCATGGCTGCCCAGCTCCGCAGCCAGGCACTTGGTCATCATAATAATAGCCGCCTTGCTGATGCAGTAGGGACCCAGCCCGGGAGTGACGAAGATACCTCCCACCGACGCAACGTTGACGATCGCGCCTCCGCTGCCCTGCTCTACCATCATCCTGGCCGCCGCCTGGCTGAGGAAATAGTAGCCCTTGATATTAGCGTTCATGATCAGGTCGAAGGGCGCTTCCTCCATGTGAAGGACATCCGCCATAACAGGATTAGCTACAGCATTGTTGACCAGGACGTCAAGACGTCCGAACTCTTCCTTGACCCTGGCCATCAGGTTTTTCAGGTCCTCAATTTTAGCGTTGTGCGCGCTTATCGCCAGGCTGCGGACCCCTTTTTGCTTGATCTCTTCCGCCACCTTTTCCAGGTCCGGAAGCTTGCGACTGCTGACGATAACGTCGGCTCCCGCGTCGGCGAACTGCAGCGCGATGGACCTGCCGATGCCGCGGCTGCCCCCTGTTATCAAGGCGACCTTACCCTTTAAGGACAGGTATGAAACATCCATTGATAATCCTCCAATATATTATTTGATTCCTGCCATATCGTCGGCTATCTTCTTGCAGCGCCTCAGCTCCTCACGGGCCTCGGCCAGTATCATCATCCTCTGGGACATAAGCGAGCCCTCGCCGTGCAGGACCATGACCTCGAACTCTGAGGCGAGCTGCCGGCGTATGAGGTCGAACATACGCAGGCGGGCCTCGGCCGAGGTGCCCGACTTTCCACTCAGGTATTTCTCCATATAGGGCTGGATCTCGGGATTCTGCCAGTCGAGGTAGGTGGGCTTTGTTATCAGCGCCCCACCCGAGATATCCTGTATCAGCTTGGCTAGCCCATGATATTTATCCGCAAAATGATACTTGGCGATATTGGTGGTCACGGGATTGGGAACCGGCATACCGCCGTGCATGACGAAATCCAGGCAGGCCGCGCGCGTCAGGGATTTGAGTGTCTGCAGGTACATAGCCGCCTCCGTCAGCTTCTCCCTGATATGAGGGACATTTTCCACGCCGTTGTACTCAGCGATGGCATAAGCCATCCCTACGAAAATTTCCGAGATGGGTATGCGGTAGGCGCAGCCCGTCCGTCGGTGCAGCAGGCCGAAATTGTGTGCTATTAGAAAAGCCTGCTTCCATTCGCCGCACATGAAAACACGTTCCCATGGCACGAAAACATCATCGAAGATTATTAACTGGTCGGTATGCATGCGCCAGGGGCGGTCCACCGGAAATTCCATCGAGCTGATGCCCGCCTTTATGGGTCGGCAGATCTGCTTTAAACCCTTGGCGTTGCAGGGCACAGCGAAGGCCACAGCGTAGTCCTGGTCGGCCTCGGTCATAGCCCTGCCGGGTATTACAAAGATCTCATTGGAATAGGCGGAGCCCGTGATGTGCATCTTGGCGCCCCTGACCACGATGCCCTTGGCGTTCTTCTCCACCACCCGCGGGTAAAAATCGGGGTGAACCTGCTTGGGATCCGAGGGGCGCATCAACCGGTCGCCCTTGGCATCGGTGACCGCGGAGACGATGGCCACGTCCTCTTTCATCAGATACTGGCGGAAGTTATGTACCCGGTCGATATATTCCTTATTTCCAGTCAAATTGGCGAAGATCTGAATGGCGTTGATGGCGTCGGCACCTATGTCCTTGGCAAGCGGGATATAACCGTCTGCATAGGTGGAGGTGGCTATTATCAGCTCGGTGGCCTTCACCAAATCCTCTCCATTCTGCGGGATATGGTAGTACCTGCTGACCTCCTGTTTGAGCTCAGGATCGTAGACATTGGCCAGGTCCTTGAACTGTGGCAGTTCGGCGCATTCATAGTCCAGCGCCATGGTATCGACGCATACCTTGAGCGCGGGATGAGTGGTGACGTCCTTTACCTTTTCTCCATACATGTAGACTTCCCTGCCATCCCTCAGGCTTTCTTTGAATTGTTCAGGTGTTCTTAAAGCCATAATATCCTCCGTACATACTATTGTTGTTGTGTCATAACCTGACCAGACAGTTTATATATGCTGCGGATTATCTCCATAGAGTCCGCTACCATGTCTTCAATAATCTCTCCGGCAGCAAGGGTGGTGCTGATAATACCGCATGCCTGACCTGCTGACACCACAGCCCCCGCCGATTTCTGCCAGTATTTCCTCTGAATTTCTGCAGAAAGTGCTTTAAGCACTTCCACCGGTGCTCCTGCCCGATTACGTTGCTCCCAATCATCGAGTATTTTTTCACGTATAAGCCGGCAGGGAAAGCCCGTGAGTGCGGCAGAGACCATGGTGTCATCCTCAGTTGCCGCGATGATCTTATGCTTTTCCACCGCTGTGGCGGTTGCTTCCTTCGTGGCATAAAAACGGGTCCCCATTTGCACACCACAGGCTCCCAGGGCCAGCGCCGCAACAAATCCACGGGCATCTGCGATGCCTCCTGCCGCAACAACGGGTAACCTGACAGCATTAACCACCGCCGGAATCAAAGGCATCGTAGCTACCCTTCCCACATGCCCTCCAGCCTCGCAGCCGGATGCAATAATTATGTCAACACCCTGCCCTTCACATACCCTGGCTCTTTCGACATTACCCACCACCGCCATAATTTGAATATTATTGCTTTTCAGATAATCAATCACGGGGAGTTTAGTGTCTATACGGCCAAGGGTCACCACGTTGACGCCATTTTCAATCACGGTCCTAGCCCTACTCATAGCGAACTCAGCTGCGCCAGCCTGAATATTGACACCAAACGGCATATGGCATAGCCTGCGGGTTTCATCTATGTCTTCGACCAGCTGCTTAGTGCTGATTCCTGCAGAGGAAAGCACCCCCAAACCGCCCGCATTTGAAACTGCAGCCACCAATCCGGGACCACCGGCATGCATGATGGCACCCTGGATGATCGGATACCTGATCCCAAGCAAATCGCAAAGTGCAGTGTGAAAGGGCATGCTTTGTTTCGTTGGCATAATCGACGTTTGACAGCGCGGCCTATTTATAGCCCCAGCGCTTTGGCTATCATATTTTTCTGTATCTGCCTGGTTCCACCCCCGATAAGTAGGATATAAGAATCGCGCAAATACCTCTGCACGTCGTATTCATACATCAGGCTATAGCCGCCGAAGACCTGCATGGCCCTGTGCGCCATGTTGGTCCAGCACTCTGTGGCGACCAGCTTGGCCATACATGACTCTTTGTAGCATGGCTTATTGGCGTCGCGCAACCAGGCAAGCTGGTAAACGCACAGCCGTGCCAGATGAAGATCCACAGCCATCTCGGCCAGCATGTGACTGATAGCCTGGAATTTGCCGATGGGCTGGCCAAAGGCGTTCCTTTCCTTGGCGTACTGCAGGGAATCGTCGAAGGCTGCCTGCGCATAGCCAAGGGAATTGGCGGCCACCTCCAGGTGCTCGGTCTCGAGCGTGCTGATCAGCAGCTGCCAGCCACTGTTGACTGCCTCGGGTCCGCCCAGGACGTGCGTCTTGGGCACCTTAACGTTGTCGTAGACCACCTCGCAGGTCGTATCGGTGAACCCACCCATTTTCTTGATCGGCTTCGCATGGTAACCTTTGCTCTTGGTATCAACAATAAAAAGGGATAGCCCCTTATGTTTGGGCGCCTCCCTGTCGGTCCGGGCCAGTGTAATGGTGTAATCGGCCTTGTCGGCCAGGGTAATGAACATTTTCGTTCCGTTGAGCACATAATGGTCGCCCTGCTCAACGGCCATGGTGCGGGCAGCCGCGGCATCCGATCCCGAGTCCGGCTCTGTGATGCCATAGGCAAAAAGCAACTCGCCCCGGCACAATCTGGGCAGGTAATACTTCTTCTGCTCCTCAGTACCGCAGTGCAGTATCATGTCTGTCCCGTACATGATGACCGCATTGAAATACGAGGCCAACCCCCAGAAGCCGGAGCGCGCCAGCTCTTCGACCACTATGGTGTAGTCCACGATACTGCCTCCGGTTCCGCCATATTCTGCAGGAGTAATAATGCCCATGACGCCCATATGCTTCAGTTTCTCGAAAACCTCCAGGGGGAATGTATGCTCCTCGTCCCACTTCCTTACCAATTGCCTGGGGCATTCCTTCTCTACGAATTCCCGCACGGTCGCCCTCAACATTTCCTGCTGTTCTGAAAACTGAAAATCCACGGCTAAGCCTCCTGACGAATCCGGTAAAATCCGGTTCTAATGGACAGAACCCATTGGTATAACTACTCAGTACATCCGCCGCAAATTTATATCACACGTTTGACATATATGTCAAAAACGCTGTAGTTGGCGATATGCAAGCTTTGACAAATGCTGCTGTTTAACCTAAAATTCGAACTCAATTCAGGAGCGTAATATACACTGAGCACACCGGCAAGATTCAAGATATGCAGGTAATACTTATATGGCAATCGACGCTGACAAATCGTATCAACTGAGACTAAAAGCGCGGCGTGATTTCAAGAAAAGGATTCTGGAAGCGGCCTCTGACCTGATTCGCGAGCGTGGTTATGCCAACGTAACGCTGGATCAGATAGCTGAACGGCTGCATATCAGTAAAGTAAGCATTTATCACCACTGGGCCAGCAAGCAGGAGATCATATTCGACCTGCACCGCATAGCGTATAAAATAGTCATCGAGAGTCTGGAAAGAATCGTTCGCGATGAAGACAGTCCGGATTCCAAACTGAAGCGGGCGATCGAGAACCATGTTGCGCAGACGGTGGTAACCGGTGTAGGACCGATGCTGCCTCAGCAGGACTGGCTGGTAACCAGCAGGCATAAAAAGGAGATAGTTAAGCTAAGAGACACCTATGAGGATATGTTATGCCGGATTATTGAGGAAGGGATCAGAAAGCATATCTTCAGGAAAGTGAATGCCAAAATGCTGGCATATACCATTATTGGGGCCGCCAATTATACCTGGGTCTGGTACTCCCCCCGGGGCGCTCTGACGACGAAAGAGATCGCAGCACACATGTCTGATTTCATCCTGACCGGCATTATTTTTGCAACGCCTGTGAAAAGAAGAAAGCAAACCATTCTTTCCAATACCCTTGGGTAACCGTTTTCCTCCCAGGTATGAAGTGTCTTCCAAGTGCTGATTTTAGTACCGGTCCCGTATCGAGTATCTTTACAACAGCCTTAAGCACGTTTTAAAATATACTGCCAGGTATAACTGGCCAGTTCACAATATTATTGCATTTACACCAAACGTAAAATAGTGCTGTCAATACGTAGTGATTGCGTACTAAAGGAGGGTTTTTTTATGAGCAACGGTAACGGCAAACAGGTGCCTTTCAAAGAGGGGATGATGAGACTTCCGCAATTACCGGCCGATAAGGGAGACCTTTTAGGGAGCAGGTGCAAGAGATGCGGGGAGAAGTTTTTCATCAAACGAGAGATATGCGAGAACTGCCAGGGTCGGGACCTGGAGGAGATAACCCTCGGTAACAGGGGAAAACTCTACGCCTTTTCCGTGATGTACTACCCTGCACCTCCTCCCTATAAACCACCCGATCCATTTGTGCCCTACGGGCTGGGCTGGATCGAGCTGCCGGGCGGTACGGTGCTTTATTCTCTGCTCACGGAAAACGATCCTAGAAAGCTTAAGGTCGGCATGGAAATGGAACTGGCCTTTGAAAAATTTGGGCAGGATAAAGACGGTAATGATGTGATGATCTGCAAGTTTAAACCGGCGGGGGCTAATTAAAGTGGTTATTTCTTTGCTGCCAAACAAACTTGAGCTTAAGGAGGCAATATGAGCAACGTGGTAATCGCCGGTGTGGGGATGCATCCTTTTGGCAGGTATCCTGATAAGGAGCCTGATGACATTGCTATCGAGGCTATCCTAAAGGCGCTGGAAGACGCCAACATAACATATCGAGATATCGAGTTCGTGCTGGCCGGGAAAGTCGCTTTTAAGAAAGCGGGCACCGGCATCGACCTGATGATGAAAGTCGGTATGACCGGTGTGCCGATATACCAGATTAACGCCATGTGCGCGACGGGCGGCGCCATGCTGAAGCTGGCCAGGGACGCCATCAACAGCGGCTCCTGCGAAGTTGTACTGGTTTATGGATTCGATAAGTTCAAGGGAATGTTCGATGAACTGGGTGACCCCTGGCAGAATGTGCTGGGCATGAAGGCCAGCCCTGCAGCCTTTGCTACTGTGGCACAGAAATATATGAATGATTACGGCGCTACAGAAGAGGATTTCGCCAGGGTGGCGGTCAAGGCACATAAAAACGGTGCAAACAACCCCTACGCGCTCTTCAGAAACATAATAACCATAGAGGACGTGCTCAAATCTCCCATGGTTGCCTATCCGCTGCATCTGTATAATTTCTGCACACCGGATGATGGCGCCGCGGCGGCCATCGTTTGCAGCAAGAAGGCAGCTAAAAAATTCAACATCCGCAAGCCAATAACCATCGCTGCTACCGTTATGCAGACGGCACAATACCCTCCATCCGTGGTTGAGCCCAGCAATACCTACAGTGTTAACCTCAACAAAAAGGGCATCTCGGTGACCGAGCTTGCCGCTAAAAAAGCATATGAGATGGCGGGCCTCGGTCCGAAGGACATTGATGTGTGCGAGGTCCAGGATACCGAATCAGCGCATGAGCTGGTCCATATCGAGCAACTCGGTCTCTGCAAACAGGGAGAGGCCTATAAACTATTACGGGAAGGTGTTTGGGATATTACGGGCCGCCTACCGGTTAATCCCAGCGGAGGGATACAGTGCAAGGGCGAACCGCCGGGCGCCTCCGGCCTGGGGCAGGTATGCGAGATCGTATGGCAGATGAGGAAACAGGCCGGACCCAGGCAGATATCCCGGGACCCCAAAGTCGGCCTGTGCCAGGTATTCGGCTGGAATCATGTGGCCGCCGTGACAATACTGAAAAAATAGACCGGGCTGGAATATACAAAGAGGGGGGCGGCTGCCCCCCTCTTTCTTTACTTAAATCGGGCGAGGTTATTTCTTAGAACGCGCCACCGAGCGGGCCATACGGTCCAGTTTGAAAATAGTGGTGAACTCCATGTTCTTGCTGATCCACAGTCTTTTCATAATGATGGAATCGGTGATGGCGCCGCGGTAAGCCAAGCCGTCCGCCAGTACCTTAGGATCTTTGGCCACCACAACGAAATCGGGTTTGGTCAGTTTCTTCTCTTCCACCCTGATATCGCCATTATTGATGATGATGGCGAACTCACCGCCGGTGGTTTTAACCTTGATATCACGCTTCCATCCGGCGATGTCCTTGCGGGCGCGCTCGGTCTGGTTCATCATCTTGATCACGGACTTGATCTCTTTAAGCGCCTTATCATAGGCGGTTTTATCCGCTGCGGTGGGTTTTTTCAGGGTCGGTTCAACCGCACCCTCCCAGTTGATCTGAGATGCAAGCAGGCCCTTTCTGGCGACCTGGGCCCTGGTCAGCTCTTTGGTGGGAACGCAGAAGATATCGCTGATCTCACCGTTGCGCTCGTCCCTGAAAACGACCTTGACCTCGGTCCCCTTCTTGATGATACCGGGCGCAAGTATGCCGGTGGTGGTATAAACATTCACGCTGAGCGCGGTATCCGCACCCTGCAGCACCACGCGACCCCTGCCATAAGGCGCCATCTTGAGAAAGAGCGAGTTGGCGAAATAGGTGATGGGTGGGGTGCTGAGCATCTTGCCCACCTGCCCCACCTCTACGATCTTGGTGGGGGCAAAATTGCAATCCGGGCAATGCGTCTGGAAGGGAGGGCACCTGACCAGGCCGCATTTAGTGCATTTGCAGCCCAGAATTTTCTTATCGTCCCTGATGCCGAGGAAGAACTGCGAAAACTCGCCCTTGCTCCTCTGATAAAAGGTGTACATGGCGTCATTGACAATTAAATATTTTTGCTTGTCGATGGTCAGAACGTGCGAGCCTTTGTCCGGTATATACTCCGGAGCAATAACTTTCTCTTTTATCTTTGCCATTTCAATTATCTCCTTCCTCGCTTAATCATGTTCCAGGATGCAGACAGCCGTGTACTGGGCGATGGTGCTGCCCGTCCCGTGCACGAGCGCGGTCTTTTTCTTGCGCTTTATCAGCTCATTGCGCGCCGACCATGCAGACATGACGTTGCTTGCGCCCACGGCATGGCCGCAGTAAATCAGGCCGCCGCAGGGATTAACCAGATATTCTCCGCCCGGAAGCATCAGGCCGTCGTCGATGAGCGCATCGGCATTACCGCGCGGAACCAGATCGAACTCCGACATGGTGATCTCGAGCTGGTGTACGAAGGCATCGTGCAGCTCGACAATATCAATGGCCTTAAGGGGATTCTTGATGCCCGCCATTTTATATGCCCGATGCGAAGCAAGGTAGTCGGACATGATGCGCGGCATGACCTTCTGTTTTTTACCTGCGAAGGAGTGCTCATTGGCCTCACCCACGCCTGTTATCCAGATTACCGGCTTGCCCGTGTTCCTGGAGATCGCTTTGGCGGTGTCTTCCTCTGCCAGAATCAGGGCGGCAGCGCCTTCGGTATATACACAGATCTCCAGTTCTTTGAAGGGATAGACTATTAATCGTGAATTCATGACCTCCTCAGGCGTAACCTGGTCATGCTGGCGTTGGGCGTACTTGTTGTTTTTGGCGTACTGACTGAGCACGGACGATATCTTGGCCGTCACCTTGGGTTTAAGGTCTTTGGGGTGCTCATCCATATAGGCCAGCACAACCTCGGCATAGCTGTCCGCCGCCGTCCATCCGAGCTGCTGCTCGAAGAAGCTGTCGCCCGACCAGCCGATGGTCTTGATCACCTCGGGAGTGGCGGACATGGAGAGGAAATCGAAACAATCGGTGCATTTCTCCACACCCAGAACAAGGGCGGTCTTGAACCTGCCGGCCGCGAGATAGGCGTGCGCCGCTGAGATGGTATAGGCGCCTGTGGCGCCGCCCGTGCTGACGCGCATGCCGAATTTGTCCTGCATGCCGATAATACCCTGCAGCGGATGCTCGGGGATGCAGGTCCGTTCGAAGATATCATTATAGATAGCATAGAAAACGGCATCGACATCCTTAATAGGAATCTTGGCATCCTTAACCACCTCTCTGGTGGCCATCTGTGCAAGCTCGTAATAGGTCTTCTCGTTCCATTTGGCTTTGAAGGGGGTAACAGCCGCACCTACAATGCCAACCCTTTTGGACATGGTACTACCTCCTTATATATAAAGAATCGACATATTCTATATGAGTTTGATTGATTATTCAATTGAAAACGCCGGCCAACTTCTTCTCAATGCCCTCCGCCTCTTTTACCATCCTCTCGATCACCTCTTTGACCGTGGGCTCGTCCTTGACCAGGCCGGTGCACTGCCCTACCGGCAGCACACCCCTCTTAAGGTCGCCCTCTTCCGTAGCGCGCTGGAAGTTCTTGGAGGCGTTTGCCAGGAAGGCAAGCTGTCTGGCGTTCTTCCAGCCGGAGAGCGCCGCGCCTATCATGAGCTTGTAGAACGGCAGGTTGATCATCTTCGCGATGTCCTGTCCATTGACAAATGCAGCGGGCAGGTCAAGCCCTCTCTGCTCTACCCGTTTGGCGGTATCGGTCTTGAGCACACGGCAATACAGTCCATCGAAACGCTTCGAGTACAAAGTGTCGGTGACATCCTTGGTACGGGACAGGTCTTTGTAGTTCTGGTGCAGTGGGCTTTCCCTGGTCGTCATGAATCTTGTACCCATGGCCACCCCTTCCGCGCCCAGTGCCAGCGCAGCCGCCAAACCGCGGCCGTCCGCGATTCCACCGGCGGCGACGACCGGTATGGTGAGGACATTAACCAGGCTGGGAATAAGGCAGAAAGTGGTCACGAATTCGCCGTGGGCTGCGGCTTCGTTGCCCGTGGCGATAACGGCGTCGCATCCATATTCCTCGGCCCGCTTGGCATGACGGGAGCTTACCACGGTGGCAATGACCTTGCCGCCGTATTTATGCGCCTCCTTTACCAGCCAGTCTCCCTTGCCCAGGGCGAAATTGATCACCGGCACCTGCTCCTCCAGCAGAACCTTTGCGGATTCCGCAGCACCAGGGAACATCAGGGCCGAATTGGCCCCGAAGGGCTTGTCCGTAAGCTTGCGGATCTTCTTAACGGCCTCACGCACCGCATCTTTGTCCAGGGGGCCTGTGGCGAGTATGCCCATACCTCCAGCGTTGGAAACGGCGGCCACCATCTCGGGAGTACTGATCCAGCTCATACCTGACAGAAAGATAGGGTACTGGATCCCCAACATCTCCGTAATTCTTGTTTTCATGGTGCTCCTCCTGATAGTTAATTAATCTGTATATTGTAACAATCTCTTACTTTTTAAGCAGGCTGCTAATCCCGCCGAGCATGAACGATATGGATCTCTGAGCTATAGTATCGATATCCTCCGGTGGATTCTGCCACAGGAAGTAGTAGCAGGCTATTCTTTCGTATATCCCAAGTATGCATACACCAACCATCTCGGGGATTAAGTCGTCAACGGGATCTATCCCCTGTTCCCTGCTTGCTTGAAGAAACGCCTCCTTGATATCATCCGTAAGCTTGAAGAACAGTTGCCTCCTCTGTTCTTCCACTTCCACGCTTTGGCCGACAGATTCCCTGAAAAAAATTGCGATCCACTCCGGGTGACTCCCGCAAAAATTTTTTAAGAAGGCAAACGAGATATTCTTAAATCTGTCAAAGGAAAATCCGGTCCTTTTAAACTCATCGGCGAGCAGTTTCCTCAATTGATGCCCAATTTCCTGCATCAATATGATGAGCAAATCTTCCTTGTTCTTAAAATAGAAATATACGGCGCCCGTGGAAACCTCGGCCAGATCAGCTATCTCCTCAATGCTTGTCTGATGGTACCCCTTTTGCGCAAACAGAGTCTCGGCAGCCTTGAGAATGGTATTATACTTTTGTTCCTTTTCTCTCAGTCGCCGCAATGCACTGCGTGAAGGTATAGTTACTTGATCGCTTGATTGTGCCATAGACAGCCCCGTTACTTTAAAAACCCTCAATCCGCGAAACGATCTCAAGCATGACCTCATCCGCGCCGCCGCCGATGGACATGACCCGGACATCCCGGAAATAGCGCGAGATGAGCGTCTCGTTCATTAACCCCATCCCTCCGAACATCTGCAGGCACCCGGTGGCAACTTCAGATATCAGCTGCCCTGCCAGCAGTTTGCCCATGGAAACTTCCCGCGTAGCGTCCCGGTCTTCCATCTTCAACCGGACGATGTGGTAGGTCAGTTGTCTCAGGGCTTCATTCCTGGTAATCCAGTCCGCCAGTCTGTGCCTCAAGACCTGCTTGGTGATGAGGGGTTTACCGAACACTATGCGCTGGCGAATATAGTCCACCGTCAGGGCGATCATATCCTGTACGGCCGAACAGGTCCCGGGCAATACGGCGAACCTCTCATGCTGGAACTGCTTCATCTGGATGATGAAACCCTCCCTGTCGTCGCCGATCAGGTTTTCCGCAGGCACTTTAACATCATCGAAAAAGAGCTCTGCCGTATCACTGCTCCACAGCCCGATTTTATCCAGTTTCTTGCTGACCTGAAAACCTTTGAGATTGGTAGGGACCACGAAGAGCCCGAATTGATGATACCCTTCTCCCTCATCAGTTCTGGCAAGCAGGGTGAGGAAATCAGCCTGCACACCGTTGGTGATGAAGGTCTTCGATCCGTTCAGGAGATAGTAGTCGCCTTTCTTCACCGCTTTGCTCTTCATGGCCCGGACATCGGAGCCTGCATCCGGCTCGGTCACGGCAATGGCGCAGACCATGTCACCGGCGATGGCAGGCCTGAGGTAGGTCTCCTTGAGGTACTCGCTCCCAGTGGCTGCGATTGCCGGTGTGGCCATGTTCGTCTGGACTGCGATAGCCGTGGAAACACCCATGCCCTTGATATGCCCGATCTCTTCCAGCATGACCGTCTCAAACCAGTAATCCAGTCCCCCTCCCCCATATTTAGGATCGTAGCGAATGCCCAGGAAACCCAGGTCGCCCATCTTCTTGAAAAGCTCGTGAAGGGGTGCTGTCGTCTTTTCCCACTCATTCATGTGGGGATTGATCTCCTTATCGACAAACTTCTTTATCGATGCCCTGAAAGCATCATGCGTCTCGTTGAAATACATGGATCATTCTCCTTATCCAGACGGTATTTGGTGTGCTGAATTTATCTGAGCGCCTTTTTATCCACTTTACCCACAGCGGTAAGAGGTAACGCCTCCATAAATACAATCATTTTGGGGACCTTGTAGGGCGCCAGGTCTTCCTTGCAATACTCGAGTATGTCCTTTTTAACTTGTTCCTGATCTTTGGCCTGCGCATATTTGGTGAGCTGGATAACCGCTTTCACGATCTGGCTGTCGGGACGGTCCGGGTTGACTATCCCCACGATCGCGCACGACTCGACTGCCGGATGCGCGCTGAGCACTTCCTCCACTTCGCGTGAGAACACTTTATATCCGCCTACGATCAGCATGTCCTTTGTCCTGTCTGCAATATAGAAGTACCCGTCCTCATCCATCCTCGCCACATCGCCGGTATAGAGCCATTTAGCGCCCTGGAATTCTCTCAGGGTATTGTCCGTCTCTTCCGGCTTGTTGTGATACCCTTTCATCACCTGGGGTCCGAGAACGATGATCTCGCCGACTTCACCCAGGGCGACCTCTTTCTTTCCGGTTTCAACATCGACCAGCTTGACATGGGTGCTCTGGAGAGGTACTCCAACCGAGAGTATCTTCTTCTTCCCCTTTAAAGGATTCATCGTGATGATCGGGCTGGCCTCGGTCATTCCGTAGAGCTCAACCACCTTGCCCTGGCCCACGATAGCTTCGAGGGCGTTGATGGCCTCCTTGGAAAACGGCGATGCGCCGGAAATGCAGGCCTTACAGGAAGAGAAATCGATCTTGGAAAATGCCGGGTCGTCTATCAGCATCTGGTAGAGAGACGGGACCATGAGCATCATCATCGGAGGGTGCTCCGAGATCTCTTTACATATATTCTTGGTGTTCCTGGGATCCGGGATCAGGCACTGGGTGAAGGCCAGCGACATGGAGACCATGCCGAAATAGAGTCCCGCCATGTGGAAGAAGGGGAAGCCCGAGCAGACGGTGCCGCCGTTCATTTGGAGATCGAGCCACTGTTTTCCCTGTGTGAGATTGGAAACCATATTCCGATGGGTGAGGACCGCGCCCTTGGGAGTGCCCGTAGTGCCGCCGGTATACTGTATCAGGCAGGTATCATCGAGCTTGACGGACGGCCTGGGAATATCGGGCAGACTATTCGCGATAAGATCTTTGAAAGACACTACCTCTTTTCCCGCGATCGGCTCCACTTTTCCGGAGGGAATCTTCTTCAATAATTTGCCCAGGATGGCCTTGACCGGGGGGAGATAGTCCGCGATGTTAGTTGTTATGATGCAGGTTACTTTGGGTATATCGTTTTTTATCTTCTGCACGCGGTTTTCATAGATCGCATCCAGCGTTACCAGCACTTTGGCGCCTGCATCATTCAATTGGTAGGCCATCTCCTTGGGAGTGAGAAGGGGAGAGACGCCTGTGACCACGCACCCTGCACGCAGGGCCCCCGCCAGGGCGATGAGATACTGAGGAAGGTTGGGGAGATTGATTCCCACCACATCACCCGGGTTGCATCCCTGTTTGCGGAGATATGACGCAAACCTCATCGAGAGCCGGTCAAGCTCTTTATATGTGAATTTAACCCCGAGAAAATGGAAGGCCACCACCTCCGGCCGGAATTTCAGTCCCCTCTCCAGCATATCCACGTATGTCTCATCCACTGCTTTTATCTCCGCGCTTAACGGCGGATCGTACCACTTGCCCCAGGGTTTTTCATCGTATACTGTCATCTAACAACCTCCTTTCCTGCCGGGCGGCTTCTTGCCCTCCGGCAATATTTTATCCGCGATGAGTGTAAACAATCATGGAACAATAGACTGCGGCGCCTCGATAATCCTGGCGCGCAGGTACTCGCCCAGTGTCTTGGCCTGGGGGTCGCTTCTCAACGAAGCGGCTACACCCTCGCCCAGGACGCCCCTGATGTAGAAGTTGACTGCGAGAAGATTGGGAAACTCGTAACGTTCTATCTCATATTCGCTCATATCCCTGAGCAGCTCTTTCAGTTTTTTAACGGTGAGGAAATCCCTGAGAAAGGCATATGCTTCAGGCGTTTTTCCCCAGACACCGAGATTTGCATTGCCGCCCTTGTCCCCAGAACGGGTCGCATAGATACGGCCGAAGGGTATCTTCACCTTCTTACCCGTCGGCACAGGCGCTACCACTTCTTTCTGCACTGGAAGAGGCTTCGCCGCAGCGCCGGACGGAGTAAAACCGACAGAAAATTCGTCGCCGTTGATCATAATTTTCTGGGTGACCTGGCTCTGTGGAATGAGCGCCGGCCAGTGGATAATCGCCATAGTCCCTTTGGCAGGGGGGGCCGTTAAGGTGAAGCCCGGGACGTTTGCCAGCGCGAGCGCGATGACTGCCGAAGAAAACCGGTCGACCTTCTTCTGGTCGCGGTCCATGACGGATATCCGCAGATAGGCAAAGGCCTCTTCATTTATCTCGGGATTGTCCCTGTTAGACCGGGCGAGCTGCACATCTTCGAGGGCGTACTGCCCTCTGCCACCCAGGCTGTCGAAGACTGCATCCTCGACTATTTTGGCTTTCTTTTCGATGTCCAGACCGGTCAGTACAACGGTCGTGGAATTCCTGTACCCGCCCAGGCAATTGATGCACACCTTGGTGGTGTCCGGGGGCGGCGAGCCCAGCACATCGGATATGCGGACGCGGTCGGGCCCCTGCTGGGACATCTTGATGGTATCGAAGCGGGCCGAAACATCGGGAGTTAAATAGCTGGGGTCCTTGACCTCATACAGGAGCTGCGCCTTCACGGTGTCAACGGAAACGAGACCTCCCGTGCCCGGGTGCTTGGTGATGATCGAAGAACCGTCATCAAATATCTCGGCTATGGGATAACCCACCTTGAGGAATGACGGCACCTCGTCGAAGAAGGAATAGTTCCCGCCCGTGGCCTGGGCCGCGCACTCAACGATGTGCCCTGCCACCGCTGAGCCGGCGAGCTTGTCCCAGTCATCGCGCTTCCACCCGAACCACCAGGCCGCAGGACCCATAACCAGCGAAGCGTCGGCGACGCGGCCGCTGACCACGATATCGGCGCCTCTTTCAAGGGCCTCGGCGATACCCCAGCCTCCGAGATAGGCATTCGCGGTGATGGGGACCAGGCCCCCGTCTTTGAGTGAGATACCTTTATCAAGGTGAACGAGGGACTCACCTGCCTGCTGGAGTTCACCGATCCGCGCCATCAGATCATCACCCTCGATACAAGCGATCTTAGGATGGAGGCCCAGCTTCTCCGCTATCTTGCGGAGCTCCACTGCCAGCCCGCGGGGATTCAATCCGCCGGCGTTCGACACGACCTTGATCTTTTTATCCAGGCATTCTCCCATAATCTCTTCCATCTGTTTGAGGAAGGTGGGAGTATATCCAGCCTCGGGGTTCTTCATTTTCAGACGGAAGAGCAGAGCCATGGTCAGCTCCGCCAGGTAATCGCCTGTAAGGACATCGATGGGCCCCCCGCGCACCATCTCCGCTGCGGCGGACAGCCGGTCACCGAAAAAACCGCTGCAGTTGGCAATAATGATCCTGTCCTTACCCTTTCTATTTTCAGAGCTCATGGCAGTTCTCCTTCCTTCACGTGTATATATTTGTTATAGGTGGGATTAACACTATTTTCCCGTGAATTTGGGCGGACGCTTCTCGATAAAGGCGGTAATCCCCTCTTTGGCGTCCTCCGTGCCGGCGATGTCCTTGATCCTCTCCGCCAGATATTGCAGAGCCTCCTTCAACGGCATATTGGCTGCGGCGTAGAAAGCCTGTTTTCCCATCTTCATGCCGATAGGGCTCTTGGATGTGAGGATCTCGAGCACTTTTTTTACCTCCGCATCCAGTTCCGCCGCGGGGACCACCCTGGTGATCAGCCCCATGGCCAGCGCCTCCTGCGCGGTCATCCTTTCTCCCAACAATATCATCTCCATGGCCTTTTTCTGAAGCACGTTGCGGAAGATGAGAGCGCCGATCATCATGGGCCACAGGCCGACGTTCACCTCCGGTGTGCCGAATTTGGAATCGTCGCTGGCGATGACGATATCGCAGGCCAGCATGAATCCCATGCCGCCCGCCAGGCAGAATCCCTTGATGCGGGCAACGGTAGGCTTGGGGAAGCTGACGATGCGGTTGAGCAGGTCCGCATAGCTGGCGAAAATATCCAATCCGCCCGTATTGACTCCGGCGCTGAGCTGCGCCCCGGTGCAGAAGGCCTTATCGCCCGCGCCGGTGACCAGCAGCGCATGAACATTAATGTCCTTTTCCGCTTCATCCAGATATTGATGAAACAGAGCCAGGGCTTCCGGCGTGATAGCGTTTCTCTGCTGCTCCCTGTTGATAGTGATATATCCCACGCCGTCTTCGACACGATAAAGCAGATGTTTGTCGTCCATTTATTCCCTCCTTGTATAATGAAACTGTGATTACGTGCAGGGCTGTGATTATTCCCGTGGTAAGGCCGCTGCGTCCCTATCTATATCAATCAGAATCTGGCCGGGCATCACCTTGTCTCCCTCGGCCACATTGATCTTTTTCACCCTCCCGTCAGCCGGAGCAACCAGTGTTGACTCCATTTTCATCGAAGATACGACGATCACACTGTCGCCCTTTTTCACCTCATCCCCCTCTGAGACAAGTATTCTGACCACCACGGCGGGCATGGGCGGAGTGACCTCCTGCGGCATGACCTGGTCCCTCTTCTTTCCCCTGGAACGGTTTTCGACGGCATCGGCGTCAGCGATGTAATAGGGTGTACCCCTGATCACCACCATCTTTGAATTCCCGTCTCCTGCAATGAACACATTCAGCGGACGGCCGTCTATGGTAAGATGCTGGTGGTATTCGGAGACCATAGTGTACTCGATTTCGAACGTGCGGCCGGCATGGGAAAGGACCATACTGCCATCCTTCTTTTTTTCGGCCTGCAGTGCGATGACTTCCTCGTCAATTTTAAGCCTGTAGTCCATCTCTAAATCTCAATCTCAATCTTAATCTCAGTCTTAATCTGAATCTTAATCTCAATCTGAATATTCACCGCCCCCATGCCCCCAGCGTCTGCCAGGGCGACAGTTCGGTGCTTTCCATTCCCACCGCAGGTTTAGGCTTTACGGTACGGGTCAGCTCGTCGATGATGAATGCAGCGCAGGCGGCATCGGCCTCGCGGCGGTCGGGCTTCCACCCGCAGAAATAGGTATCGATAAAATCGGTGTATGTATCCCCTTTGGCGAAGGCTTCGGACTTAAGCACATCGATGAGGAAAGGCACGGGAGTCTTCACTCCCAGGATGACGTAGTTTTCCAATGCCTGTATCATGCGCTTAATAGCCTGGCCCCTGTCTTCGGCATAGACGATTAATTTGGACAGGATCGGGTCGTACTCCACCGGCACCTGAAATCCCGAGTAAATGCCGCAGTCGTTGCGTATGCCGGGCCCCGACGGCTCCTCCATGCAGATGATCCTGCCGGGGGATGGATAGAATCCCTTCTCAGGATCCTCCGCATAGATGCGGCATTCGATGGAATGTCCCCGGCTGCGCACGTCTTTCTGTGTGATGGGCAAAGGATTGCCGTCGGCCACTTCAAGCTGGATACGCACGATGTCCAGGCTCGTGATCATTTCGGTGACGGGATGTTCCACCTGAAGGCGTGTGTTGACCTCCAGGAAATAGAAATTTCCCTGCTGGTCAACCAGAAATTCGACCGTTCCGGCGTTTACGTATCCTGAAGCCTTTGCCACGGTTACGGCGGCTTTACCCATACGCTCCCTCAGTTCGGGCGTCATGATCGTCGAAGGCGTCTCTTCGATGATCTTCTGATGGCGCCTCTGGATTGAGCATTCACGTTCGAAGAGGTGGATAACGTTGCCCCGGCTGTCGGCGATGATCTGGAACTCCACATGCCTTGGCCGGGAAAGGTACTTCTCCAGGTAGATGGAGCCGTCCCCGAAGGCTCTCTTTGCCTCGCTGGTCGCTGAAGCGCATGCCTCCTGAAAATCTTTGGGCGATGTTACTACTCGCATCCCCTTGCCGCCGCCCCCGGCAGCCGCTTTGATAAGCACGGGATAACCGATCTTCTCAGCATCGCCGGCGAGTACACGGGTGTCCGATTCAGGCTTGTTCATGCCGGGTATGACGGGGACGCCGCTCCCCATGACGGTGCGTCGTGCAACCGTTTTATCCCCCAGTTCACGTATGACTTTGGAGGGAGGGCCGATGAAGACTATGCCCTCACTTTCGCAACGCTCGGCGAAGAGAGGGTTTTCAGCCAGAAAGCCGTAGCCGGGATGGATAGCCTCGGCCCCGGTCTGTCTGGCTGCGGAGATGACCTTATCTATATTCAAATAGCTTTCCGAGGGGTCCGAACCACCCAGGAAAACGGCTTGATCGGCCTTTAAAACATGAATAGCCTTTCGGTCCGCCTCCGAATACACCGCCACCGTGGCTATACCCATCTCATGGCAGGTGTACATGACGCGGCGGGCGATCTCGCCGCGGTTTGCCACCAGAACTTTTCGGAAAATAGCTGAAATCCTCCCTGGAATAAGCTGATCACATACGGAATATGCCATATCCGAATACATCATCCGGTATGGGCGCATTTAGAGAGGCCGAGATAGCCAGCCCCAGAACATCCCGCGTATCCACGGGATCGACGATGCCGTCGTCCCACAGTTGCGAGGTACTGTACAGCGCGTTGCTCTCTTTTTTTGTTGCCTCGATGATAGGTTTGCAGATATCGTCCGCCTCCTCCGGGGTCAGGGGAGGTTTACCCTCCCTGGCCAGCTGGTCGTTGCGAAGCGTCACCAGCACGCCGGAGGCCTGTTCCCCGCCCATAACTGCAATTTCGGCGTTGGGATACATCCAGAGGAAACGTGGCTCATAGGCACGTCCGCACATGGCATAATTGCCGGCCCCGAAGGAGGCGCCGACGATGACAGTGAACTTGGGCACTGTGCAGTTGGCCGTGGCAGTAACCATTTTATGTCCGTTCTTGGCTACACCGGTGCGCTCGTACTCCCTGCCGATCATGAATCCACTGATATTTTGCAGGTAGATCAGGGGGATCTTACGCCGGTCGCAGATCTGGATGAACTGCGCCCCTTTGTTGGCGCTGTCGGGGAAAAGCACTCCGTTGTTGCCCAGAATGCCGACCGGGTAGCCGTGTATGTAGGCCCAGCCGCA
>Ga0172380_10003340_pt1 | contig 22221 bp, 23 predicted proteins | sample Leawe162metaG_FD_119747 | JGI IMG/M metagenome (GOLD analysis project Ga0172380, IMG submission 119747) | Leachate microbial communities from a municipal landfill in Southern Ontario, Canada - Leachate well 162 metaG | ecosystem: Engineered > Solid waste > Landfill > Unclassified | place...
GGGCCGCTTGGTTGCGGCGTTCTCACCTGTAGGAGTGGGTCCGCAGGTCGTTCCCAACACTTTTTGAGAACTTTCTTTGACTATTTCCGGAAATTCCTTTGCTTACTGTATGTGATCAAAGTGTGTGACCCTGACCACCAATGCCCGCAGAATGGGCGGTTTGACCGCTTCTGCACGAAGTTATCCACAGACACCACCTGTGGATAACTTTCTGCGGTTGAAGATTGGCTTCAATTCTCGGCATGGTTCACACCGTTCACGTCGACGGTCACATCACCACGGTGACTCGGAAGTTCGGTGCCGGTCTTCGCGCATCGGACTTCGTCAGTTCAAGAATGCTGGCGCGGCAAAGTCAAACATTGGATTTGTATGAAGAAGTTCGCGATGACGCTCACGATGCTCTTGGTTGGTTCCCTGGTGGCAGCCTTGTTCGGCGCAACCCCAGCGAGCGCGGCACAGAGTCCGACTCGAGCACACGCGATTGTTGCTCCTGCTAGTACACCGGCAAAGAAGGTGGCCAAGAAGGTTCGGATGAGCAAGGTGGAGCGCAAAGCCATCCGAGCACATGCAGCGCAGATGAGCACCCCATCGAAGTGGCGAGGGATCGCAGTGGTCCACCCGAGCGGGCAGACCATCCCGCGAGCAGTGAGTCGTTGGGCCAACATGGTCTCGGCAATCATGGCGGAGCACAAGATTCCGGCCGCGTACCTCAGCGGCATCCTGGCGCAGATTCAGCAGGAGTCCTACGGCGATCCGAATGCGGTCAACCTTTGGGACAGCAACGCCCGCCGTGGAACGCCGTCCAAAGGACTGTTGCAGGTGATCGCGCCGACGTACACGTTCTATGCCAAGCGCGGACTACGCCCTGCGAAGTTCCAGACATTGCCGTACGCCAACATCTGGGCGGGCCTGAACTATGCGAAGAACCGATATGGGATGGCAAAGTTCGCTAGTTGGTCTGCAGGTCAGAACCAGGGCTACTAGCGTCGCAGCGCTAGCAGTGCGGCGCGGGTGACAAAAGAGCCAGTCGGGCCTTTCAGGCCGGGCATCAGGGGTGGCTATTGGGTACAACTGATGTCATGAGTGAACCTGCCGAAGTGCATGAGCCTGCTGTCACTGTCGAGATGCGCGACAACGTTGCTGTCGTAACGATCAATGACGGAAAAGTTAACGCCTTGAGCTACCGGCTCCTGAGCGAAGGCAGGGCGGCCTTCGCTCAGGCTGTAGAAGTCGCAGACGCGATCGTGCTCGCTGGCAATGGCAAATGTTTGTCGGCGGGGTTTGATCTCGGTGAAGTGATGCAGGGCCCAGAGCAGCGTGACGCGATCATCAGCAGCGGTGGTGACTGGTTCTACGAAATCTTCACGTGCCCAAAGCCGGTTGTGATCGCGTGCACGGGCCACGCTGTTGCCGGTGGCGTTGTCTTCCTTCTGGTTGGCGATACCCGCGTTGGCCGGGCCGGTGCGTACAAGGTTGGTTTCAACGAGGTCCTCATCGGAGTTCCGATGCCAAAGTTCGGGATTTCTTTGACGCAGTACCGAGTCCTGCCGCCGATGGCCGAGTCGATCCTCTTGGGCGACATGTACGCACCGGAAGCCGCGCGCGAAGCAGGCCTATTTGACCTCGTGGTTGAGGGCGATGCAGACGCGGTCATCGAGGCAGCCATTGTCCGCGCGAGTGAACTTGCGGCTCGTCCTGCGGACGCCTACGGACAGACAAAGATCGCGGCGCGTCAGCAGCTCATTGAACGTTTCGCCACTGAGGCGCGGTTGTCTCTCGGGTGACGAGGTCAGCAGTGCATCGGAGCACACGGCCGGTGCACTGCTACAGCCGGTGCATTGCTACTTGGCTGCCGACGACTTCTTCGTCTTGTCGGTTCCGCTCGTAAAGCTGCGCTTGTGAACGTGTGGCTTGGCCGGCTTTTCCTCACGCGGCCCGAGCTTGGCGTCCCGCTGGCGCTCGAGGCGTTCCATTGGGTCGTCTCCGGCATCCAATTGAGCTGGCCCGAAGACAGTGAGTAATCCCTTGGTCGTGTAGTACTTGACGCGATATAGAACACTCATGTCGGACTCCCGATCCTGTTCAGGTTTCGCCAATTCGCTTTGACGCTCCTAGAGTTGACCCTACGCCAATTCGGGGGTGAACGGAACCGGTCCTTGGCGTCTGGGTTGCGCACGACACGAACTGTGAATCCAATCCAACACGCGCAGACCGAACCCGAAGTTGCCCATTGAATAGCGATGAGGCAAAGTCAGAACATGGTTGTTCTGGTCATCGTGATTGTGCTCGTTGCGCTGCTCGCGGTCATTGCGCTTTGGCAGTTCAACAAGTTGCGTACTCTCAACGTCAACGTGGACGAGGGATTCGCGCAAATCGAGGTTCAGTTGACTCGTCGCTCCGAACTCATTCCCAACTTGGTCGAGACAGTCAAGGGGTACGCCAAGCACGAGAAGTCGGTGCTTGAGGCCGTAACCAACGCACGTGCCAACATCGAGCAAGCTGACGGTGTCGGAGCCACTGCTCTTGCCGACGCGACCCTCACGGGTGCGCTCAATAACTTGATGGTGGTTGCGGAGAATTATCCCGATCTCAAGGCTTCGACGAACTTCCTGCAGTTGCAGGAGGAACTCACGACGACTGAAAACAAGATTGCGTTTGCTCGCCAGTACTACAACGAAAGTGTCCGGGCGCTCAACACCGCGATTGTCACGTTCCCTTCGATGCTCTTCGTCGGTATGGCTGGAGTGAGCAAGCAAGAGTTCTATGAAGTTCCCGATGTGAGCCAGCGCGTTGCTCCCGATGTCGGATTCAACTAGTCATGCAGGGGAATCTGGCACGTCGAGGGGGTGAGGTGCGGTGAGTGTGTCGTTCCGCGCCGCGCAATCAAAGAACAAGCGCAAAACGTTCATTTTGCTGTTCGTGATGTTCCTGTTTGTTGTTGCCGTTATCTGGGCCGTCGGACAACTCTTCGGCTACGGGTCGGTCTGGCTTGTGCCAATCGCAGTTGTGATTGCGTTGATTGGCGTGTGGGGTTCGTACTGGAACAGCGACAAGCTGGTTCTAAAGATGACGCGTGCTCAGATCATCGACCATGACACCGCTCCGCAGCTTTTCAACGTGGTGGACGAGGTGCGGATTGCGGCCGGGCTACCAATGCCGACCGTGGCGATTGTCGATGACCCTGCGCCGAACGCATTTGCTACCGGCCGTGATCCTGACCACGCCGTGATCGCGTTTACCACCGGGATCCTCAACGCGATGGACCGTGAGCAGCTCCAGGGGGTCACCGCGCACGAGATGGCGCACGTGGGCAACCGCGACACACTCGTGATGGCAGTAGCCGCGACGACGGCCGGGCTGATCGCGATCATCGCCGACGTGGGCGTGCGAATGGCGTTCTTCACGCGGCGCGATAACAGTAATCCGATCGCGACGGTTATTGGCCTCGTCATCCTCTTATTGGCGCCGATCGCGGCGGTCATGATGCGTTCGGCGGTGTCTCGCAAGCGTGAGTCGCTCGCCGACGCGACAGCAGTCCAATTCACCCGTAATCCTGCTGGGCTTCGTCGGGCTTTAGAGACCTTAGCGGCGGACTCCACCGTGGTCCACGAGCGATCAACCGCAGTCTCACACGTGTGGATCGAGTCGCCGCTAGAAGGTAAGTCGCGCAGCCTGTTCGACACCCACCCACCGATTTCCGAACGCATCGCGATCCTGCGAGCCATGGAGCAGTCAGGTCCTCCGACGACGTGACGACCAAGCGGGTATTTGGAATTGCAGCGATTCTGCTGGCTTTGGCAGCGTGGGCGGGGGCGGCAGTCGTCTCGTTCTCGGCGTTCCAGAGCGTTGCGCAATGGGCAGCTCCCGGCTCGACGACAACAGACCTCCAATCGGGGACCTGGCGGATTGTCCAGATGCTGCCCACGGATTCAACCGCGTTCATGCCGGCGGATGTCGCTGCTGCTCGCACGGTGAACGTTGAGCAGATCAAGGTGACCGATCCATCAGGTGCGGACGTGCCGCTGACCTGTGTGTACTGCTCGAGTCAGAACGCCGCTTCGTGGCCGATTGACTTGCAGATGGCGAACGGAGTCGCTGACTTCCGCGCGGACGTTGCAGGGCCGTACACCATCACCGTTGTGGATGCGTCCGGTGAAATGACTGTCGCCGATCCGGTCTCAAAACTCGAAGAGTCAGCTTCGACGATTACCGGACTTGGCGTGCTGGGCGGTGTGCTGATGGTCGTTGGCGTCGTGTTGGTAGTGAGGGGAGGCGGCGGCTCGACCCCGACGGCCGTCGGTCCCACGCAGCCTGTGACCGCCGGGCCCGCGCCGCCGGGTTGGTACCCAAACCCCTACCGCCCTGATTCCGATTCACAGATGTGGTGGGACGGAACCCAATGGACCAGCAACTGGCGCTAGTCCAGCAACCCCGTCCATTCCCGCGCCGGTCCCGACCGGTCCTAACCCGACCCGGTGGTCCCGTTTGGTAGACACGCCCGGTCTGCCGGGCGTGTCTACCAAACGGGACCACCTAGGGGCGGGATAAGGGTTAGGTGACGCCGCGCCAAGGTGGGACGGGGGTTGGCATCGCGGGGAGAATGGTGTCGACGGTGCCGATGCGCCCGCTGCGCCAACTGTCGTATGCCTCGTCGATCTCAGTGGGCGTGCGCGCCACGAGGTTCCACCAGATCAGCACCTGCTCAGCGAATGGCTTCCCACCAACGAGGAGAACTACTGCCGTCTCCCGGGCATCGAGGGGAAGCTCGCTGATCCCAGCCGCGTAGTACGCGAACTTTCCAGGGGTAAGGACCTGTTCGCCAACCTTCACCTCACCTTCAACGACGATGAGGCCATGTTCGAAATCCGGATTCAGCGGCCAGATCGAGCGTCCGACACGAAGTCGGCCTTCAACGCCAACCGATGCCCAATCCTGCCGAGCAGGGGAGGTGCAAGCGTCAAAGGTTCCGGTGATCACGGTCGCGTCAGAATTGCCTAGCTCAACCATCGGCAGCGTTGCATGGTGTTCAAACGCTGGCTCGGTGTGACGGGTTTCCTCAGGTTGCGCCACCCAGAGTTGGACTCCCTGTAGCCGACCCGCGTAGCTACCGGTCGCCTCCTCGGAATGCACCACCCCAGTGCCCGCGGTCATCAGGTTGACCTGCCCTGGGCGAATCAGTTGCTCAGTGCCGAGGCTGTCTTTGTGGAGGACCTCGCCCTCGGTCAGCCACGTCACCGTCTGCAAGCCAATGTGCGGGTGCGGCCCCACATCAAGTCCTGCAGTTGGCGTGACGTGGGTCGGACCCATGTGGTCTTCAAAGCACCACGGACCGACCGTGCGTCGATGTCTTAGCGGCAGCACGCGGCGTACCTTCGTTGCCCCAACGAACGACTCTCGAGCATCGGTGATTTCGGCAACGGGTGCGCTGCTACCGCCTTCGGTCATGGTCGTTCACTCACGCGTCGGGCGTGCTGCCCGAAACCCCGGCGTGAACGGCCGGGATCGTACCGAGCTTGCCTGCCTGGAAGTCGTCGAACGCCTCCACGAGTTCTTGTTTGGTGTTCATGACAAACGGGCCGTACATAGCCACGGGTTCGCGAATCGGCTGCCCGCCGAGGACGAACACCTCGAGGTTGTCATGTCGGGAATCTTGACTCGAATCAGCGGCGACGGTGAGAGTGTCGCCCTTTCCGAAGACGGCAAGCTGGCCATCGCGTAGTGGCTGTCGGTTCGGGCCAACGCTGCCATTGCCGCCAAGGGAAAACACCAACGCGTTGAAGTCGCGATTCCACGGCAACGTCACAGACGCACCAGGAGAAATCGACGCATGCACCAAGGTGATCGGAGTGTGGGTGGAGCCCGGGCCAGCATGGCCGTCTACTTCTCCGGCAATCACCCTGATGAGCGAGCCGCCGTCAGCAGAACTCAGCAGCGCGACGTTGTTTGCTCGAATGTCCTGGTAGGCGGGTTCCAAGAACTTGTCTGCGCGGGGCAAGTTCACCCACAACTGCACGCCATGGAACAGGCCGCCGCTGACAACGAGATGCTCCGGCGGCGTCTCTATGTGCAAGAGCCCGGATCCGGCGGTCATCCACTGGGTGTCGCCGTTGGTGATGAGGCCGCCACCACCGTGAGAGTCTTGGTGGGCCATCTGGCCGTCGATCATGTACGTGACAGTCTCGAACCCGCGATGGGGATGCCACGGTGTCCCTTTAGGTTCGCCCGGCGCGTACTCAACCTCGCCCATCTGATCCATGTGGATGAACGGGTCGAGGGCGCGAATATCAACTCCGGCGAACGCACGCCGCACGGGGAACCCTTCGCCCTCGTGACCGGTGGGTGCCGTCGTCACGGAGATCACCGGCCGGTCCACGCTGATGGACGGGTCCGGCGTTTGGACTCGGGGTAGCGCCAAAATGTTGTCAACGGTGACGGCAGGCATGTCGTTCACGTCCAATCGCGTAGCGAAACTCAATGCGTCGAAATCATTCGACCATGGGAACGAATTGGTGGAGAGCACTATTCCCCGCCCATTGGCGGACGTGGTACCCACCGCAGGTATGAGACGCCGCAGGTTCGACCCCGGAAACACGCCGCTGTCAGACATTGGAGTGTCAGATTGAGACTAATTTCGGTTGCCGCCGGGTAACGTCAATGTACGAACCGGCGCGCGAGCCAGAGCTCCCGAGTCGGCCGCGAATTGTGCCTAATCGTTGACCACCCTTGGAGTTGGAATGTCGGAATCCGTCACGAATGACGTCGAAAAGAACGTGCGCGTCGAACTCGCAGCTGCCTATCGGTTGATGGCGATGTACGGATGGGACGACTTGGTCTTCACCCACATCTCGATGCGCATCCCAGGACCGGATCACCACTTCCTGATCAACCCCTACGGCATGTTGTTCGAAGAGATCACTGCCTCCAGTCTGGTCAAGATCGACCTCGACGGCAACAAAGTCGAGGACTCCCCGTGGCCAGTCAATCCGGCCGGCTTTGTCATCCATTCGGCGATTCACGCTGCCCGCGAAGACGCCCAATGTGTGCTGCACTCGCACTGTGCGCCAGGGGTCGCGGTGTCAGCGCAGGAAGGTGGCTTGCTGCCGATCTCGCAACAGTCGTCGATCGCGCTGGCGTCGTTGGGATACCACGACTACGAGGGCATCGCGCTTCGCGATGAAGAGAAGCCCCGCCTCGTTGCCGACCTCGGCGATGCCAAGAACCTCATCCTGCGCAATCACGGACTGCTCACCGTTGGCACCACCGTAGGCGAGGCGTTCCTGAACATGTACGTGATGATCAAGTCCTGTGAAATTCAACTGGAAGCTCAAAGTGGCGGGGGAGAGTTGGTCATGATCAACCAGCAGATCCTCGACGGCGTCGCGGCAAACATCGACGCGGTCACGATGGGGATGGGCGGGAACATTGCGTGGCCGGCGTTGCTTCGCAAGCTCGATCGCGAATCGCCTGGCTACCGCGACTAGGTGCTCGCGCGGTGACCGCGCGGCGCAACTCCTAGCGACCAGGCGGAATCGCCGTTGCTGTCGTCGGGGTACCGTGCTGTCACGGCGTTGGGTGGAGGTGCGTGCGGGTGGTCCGGATTGCGTTGGCGAACCTCGCGAACCACAAACGCCGGCTTCTCGGCACGATCTCAGCGATCGTGCTTGGCGTGGCGTTCCTCGCCGGAACACTTGTGCTCACCGACACAATGCGCGCGGCCTTCGACGGGATCTTCGCTTCAGCGAACGCCGGCACCGATGTGGTTGTTCGAAGCTCGGAGCGCATCGGCGGAGGCGGCAACGCCCAAGTCGGGCTCATCCCCGCAGACCTTGCCGGGACCCTGGCAGATGTGCCTGAAGTCGCCGTCGCAGAGCCAACCATCCAAGGTGCAGGTCAACTCACCGGTGCCGACGGCAGGCCGATCGGTGGCGACGGGCCGCCGACGCTGGCCGGTAGTTGGATCCAAAGTCCTGCACTGAATCCCTATCGACTCGTTGCAGGCTCGGCGCCAACGGGCGACGGTCAAGTGGTGATTGACCAGGGAGCAGCTTCCGAGGGCGATTTGGCAGTCGGATCGAAGACAGTCCTGCGAACTCCGGAACTGGTGCCGATGACGGTCGTCGGAATCGCCACGTTTGGTGATGCCGACAGCCTGGGTGGCACGACGTATGCCGGCCTAACGTTCGCCCAAGCTCAGCAACTTCTCGGGGTAGAAGGCAAAGCTAACGCGATCGTGTTGCAGGCCAAACCAGGAGTCTCGCAAGAGCAGTTGCAGGCTGCGATTGCGCCGGTGTTACCGACCGGAACAACTTCGGTCACCGGTGATCAACTCACTGCCGATCAAACCCAGCAGATCGAGGATGGTTTTCTCGGCTTCTTCCGAACGTTCTTGTTGGTCTTTGCGACCATTGCCATGATTGTCGCGACGTTCAGCATCTACAACACGTTCGCGGTAATCGTCGCGCAGCGGACTCGTGAATCAGCACTCCTGCGTGCAATCGGCGCATCGCGCGGGCAACTATTGAGGTCCCTATCTGTGGAGTCTCTGGTGGTGGGACTGATCGCCTCCGGTGTGGGCCTCGTTGTCGGTATCGCACTGGCCTGGGGTCTGCGTATCAGCTTGGGTGCGATCGGATTTGGCCTACCACCAGGTGGTTTGACGATCACTCTGCCCACGTTGGCGACTGCCTTCGCAATCGGCGTGGCGGTCACAATTGGGGCGAGCGTTGTCCCGGCGGTCCGCGCGTCGCGGGTGAAGCCGATCGCGGCCCTTCGAGACGTCGCGATTGACCGCAGCAGCACGTCGCTTCGCAGGTTCTGGATTGGCGCGGGGATCTTCGTTGCCGGACTCCTGCTGATCGCGACGCTCTTCTCAGGCAACGACACCCTCATCTTGCAGCGTGCCGCAGTGGCGGCGGGGCTGGTGTTCGTGGGCTATTTGGTGCTCTCACCTATTGCTGCGCGTCCGGTGGGAGCTGTCCTCGGCGCCCCGATTGGCTGGTTCCGAGGTGTGTCGGGCCGGATGGCGGCGCGCAACTCAGTGCGAAACCCGAAACGGACGGCAAACACGTCGGCAGCGTTGCTGATCGGGGTTGCAGTGGTCTCGCTGTTTACGATCTTCGCCGAGTCGATTAAGACCTCAATCGACGCGAGCATCGCCGGTTCCTTTAAGGGGGACTTGGTGATGTCGAACCAGAACTTCAATGGTGCAGGCTATTCACCGTCGATGTTCCCCGAGATTGCGGCCGTTCCAGGGGTTAGCGCGCTAGCCCCAATGGCGCGAGGCACGGTGCTGGCCAACAACAAACAACTTAACGTCACCGTCAGCGACCCTCGCCAACTTGGGCAACTCCTTGAGATCCCGAGCCAGGGTGAGCCGGTCAGCGAACTTGGACCACGTGAGCTGGCGGTGTCGCAAGACACGGCGAACCAGAACGACCTCGCACTCGATACGAAGGTTGTGGTCGCGTTCGCCGACGGCTCTTTGGAGAACATGACAGTTGGCTCGATCTACGCCAACGAGGACATTGTGGGCAGTGCGGTCATGCCGACCGCGATCTATGAAAAGCACGTGCGCCAACTCAACTTCCGCACAGTGTTGATCGGGGTCGCCGAAGATGCGTCTACAGACGAGGTGCAACAGGCAGTTCAGGGTGTTTCAGATCGGTTCAATGCGGGCCCGGTGGAGACCCGCGATCAATTTGTCGACAGCGCGGCTAGCCAGATTGATCAACTGCTCAACGTCGTCTACATTCTGCTGATTTTGGCGATCATCATCGCGCTGATGGGAATCGCGAACACGCTGTCGTTGTCGATCCACGAACGCACGCGTGAACTTGGTCTGCTGCGTGCTGTTGGACAAACCCGCGCGCAGGCGAGAGCGATGGTGCGATGGGAGTCCGTCATCATCGCCGTATTTGGCACCGTCGGCGGCCTCGGGCTCGGCGTCCTACTTGGCTGGGCTCTTCTCAAGGCAGTGAGCGTCACCGAGGAGGTTGCTCGTTTCGCCCTACCTGTCGACCAACTCTTGGTCGTCGGCTTGGTGGGTGCGCTGGTCGGCGTGGTCGCAGGACTGCGTCCCGCCTATCGCGCTGCGCGGCTCAACGTGCTCGAGGCGATCGGCGCCGAGTGATCGCACGAGAAACCGGCCGATGCCAATTGACATCGGCCGGTTTCTCATGACGGCTTATGCGCCGAGTTCGTCCTGTCCGGACCGTTGGCTGATGACGTAAGCAACGCCAGCAGCAGCAGCAACAACAACAACGACAACTAGTAGCTTCTTCATGGGTACAGCGTTGCGCGATTGAGTCGCTGTGTCGACTCATGGCGAAGATTTATTCGCCCGAGCGGGTCTCAGGTTCCAGGCTTCGCGGATTTGGTGGCGAAGTCGTCGGCAAATGCCTCAGTTCGATGCGCGACTCGCTTCACGTATTCCTCGGTCTCTGGGTAGGGCGGGATCCCGTCGTACCGCTGCACCGCTCCTAGTCCCGCGTTGTAAGCCGCAAGGCGCAGTTCCGTCTGATCCCCACCCATCGAGCGCAATTCCTGGGCCAAATAGCAGTTGAACTTTGCCGACGTCGCGACTGAATCAGCCGCGGTGAAGGGGTCAGCGTGACCATCTCCGTCTGCATCGGTGCCGTACACCGACCACACTTCCGGAATGATCTGCATGAGGCCTTGGGCGCCAGCGGGTGACACCGCGCCTGGGTCAAATCCGCTCTCCGCAGAGGCCTGGGCAGCGAGGCTTTCGGGCGTCAGTACGCCTGGACATCGTTTTGCCGCGACCTGAAAGTACGACTTGTAAGAATCTGGTACGGACAATGCAAGGGTTGGCGGTTCGCATGCCGTGATAGCCAATACAACGGCCCCTGCGCCGACGATGGTCGCACCAATTCCGAGGCGCCGAGAGGTGCCGCTACTGCGCATGGACATCTCGTTCACCCCCAGGATCGTTACGGATCGTGATGACGCGCTTGGGAATCAGACGATTCTGCCGGTCATCTGGATCCATCGAAACAAATTCCCTCATCAAGTCGCATAAACCTGCACTTCTAGCGTCTCATGGGGTGAGCACCGCGTTGGGTGCAAACTCTGGTCCAGACAGGTAGCGACAGGCGAGGTTGGCAAGTAGCGGTGAATCTCTCAACAGAACGTGGCCACAAGGTTGGTACTGCCGCCAAGGTGGGTGCTGCGGTCATGGCGGGCGCTGCACTCATGGCGATCCCGGCGATTGCTGCGGCTAACGCCGTTCAAACCCCTGACGCCGAAGTCAGCCCGGATATTCGCAATGCGGTGACGCAGGCCAGCGTCGGCACGAACGACTCCGCATCGGTGGTGGCAGGCCCGATTGGTGCTGGTGGTGGGGCACTTGAGCCCCGCACGCCAGTTGTGCCAGTTGCGCCCCCCGTTGTTCCCGGTGCGCCAGTTCCGGCCAAGGTCGCCAGGGAGGCGGGGGAAGAGGCTGACCTGCCAGCTCCGACTTCAGCGCAAATCGTGTCGCAGAAGGAACTCCTCGCGCTGGTCAAGAAGACGTTCCCCGCGGACCAAGTTGGGAACGCCATGGCGGTCGCGCAATGTGAATCCGGGCAACGCTCGATCGTGGGGTCCACAAACTCAAATGGCACGACGGACTGGGGTGTATTCCAACTCAACGACGGTGGCACGCTACAAGGTTCGTTGCGTCGAGTGGGAGTTTCGTTTGGCAGCACCCGGGCCGCGCAGGTCGCTGCACTCGATCCGGTGACGAACGTCAAGGCGGCCGGTGCGATCTACCGCGATCGAGGCTGGGCGCCTTGGGTCTGTGCGTACAAGCAGCAGATTGTCGCCTCGCTCTACTCAAACGAGAAGGGCCCGATGTACGGCAGGTATAACGCGGTCGGCGGTTCGATGGGGTCCCTCGAGCCGTCTGCCTCGGACCTTGCCAAGCCGAAGGACAACGACAAGGCCAAGCAGAAGGCCAAGGAGAAGGAAAAGGCGAAAGAAAAGGCGAAAGAGAAAGAGAAGGCGCCGACCCCGTCGCCAAAGCCGAGTAGCCCCGCGCCGACGACTCCGAGCCCAGCAGCGACTGAACCTGCAACGGGTTCTCAGACTGAGCCCTAGATCGCTCGCGAATTGCTCCCGAGGCTCGTTGGACTCGCGACGGTTGCCATAGGTGATACGGGAACCACGATGGGTCGACCAGTCACAGGATGGGTGACGGTCACGACTTCGACGCCGTACACCTGACTCAAGAGGCTTGGTCGGATCACCTCCTCAGGCGAACCTTTCGCGATCATTTGTCCTTCACTCATAACGAGTACTTCGTCTGCGAAGTCAGCGGCGAGGGTTAGATCGTGCAGTACGACAAGCGCTGCTGCGCCTTCGCGCGTTCGTGCCTTCACGCAGTCGAGGAGCCCCACTTGATGTCGAAGGTCGAGGGCGGCGGTGGGTTCGTCGAGAATGAGTGTGTTGGTTCCTTGAGCAAGGACCCGTGCCATCGCGACTCGGGAGAGTTCGCCACCTGAGAGTGCCTGCACTGGTCGATCTGCGAGTTGGAGCAGGTCGACATCAGCGAGGGCTCGGCCGATAGCCACGTCGTCGTCGGTGGCCGATGCCTCACCGCGCCACGGGGTTCTTCCCATCGCGACTACCTCGCGAACGGTGAAGCCGAAGGCAACCTGCGTCTGTTGAGTCATGACGGACCGACGTCGGGCGAGTTCGCCGGCCGATCCCGTAGACACGTCGAGTCCGTCAATCTGCACGGACCCGGCGGCGATTGGCACGTCACCGCACAGTGCGGCAACCAGCGTCGACTTGCCGCAACCGTTGGGCCCGACAAGCGCAATGCACCGCCCAGGTTCGACGCCGAATGTTGCATGTTTGACAACCGTCCGCGCCCCACGGTCGACCTGCACGTTCTTCGCGGAGATCATGCCCACGCCCCGCGGCGGGAGTGTTCGCGGCGTAGTAGCCAGAAGAACACAGGGCTACCGATGAGTGCCGTGAGGACACCTAGTGGGATCTCGCGTGGTGCGACGACAGTTCGCGAGACCACGTCGGCAAGCACGAGGAGCATCGCTCCTGCGATCGCGGTTGCCGGGATTAGGAGTCGGTGGCGGGGTCCGACGACAAGACGTACTGCATGGGGAACAACCAAGCCCACAAAAACGATGATCCCGGCGACGGCAACCGCAGCGGCAGTGAGGAGTGCGACGAGCAGGATTGACCAGCGCCGAACAGCCTCGACGTTGACCCCAAGGTGCGCAGCGCCTCGTTCGCCGAGCGCGAGCAAGTCGAGGCGATGAGCAAGGAACGGCGTAGCCGCGACGCCAAGAATGGCGAACGGCAGGACAGTCAAGACAGCCGGCCAGGTGGCTGCCGAAAGACTGCCGAGGTTCCAGAAGGTGATGGATCGCAGTTGGGCATCGTCGGAGACCGACATCGCCAGGCCGATCACGGCGCCGCCGAACGCGTTGACCGCTATGCCCACCAGGATCAACGTCAGGACCTCAGATCTGCCGTTCACGCGCGAGAGTCCGTACACCATGACGGTCACCGCCAGGCCCATCGCGAACGCGGCAACGGGTAGTACCCAACCCCCAAGCGCGGTGAGCCCAAGGATGATCACGAGGACCGCACCGACGGCCGCGCCAGAAGAGACGCCAACAATTCCGGGCTCGGCGAGTGGGTTTGCGAAGACTCCCTGCATCACGGTTCCGGCACACGCAAGGCAGGCTCCGACAACAACGGCGAGTAGAACGCGGGGGAGGCGGATGTTCCACATGACATCGCCGGCCGTGCCCGCTTGTGGTGAGCCGGTCACACCGTCGACGAGGGATGCGCCGACTTGCGACAGTGACACAGGGAACGCGCCGATCAGCAGTGCAAAGACGCAAGAAACGACGAGGCCCACAAGCAGTACCGGGATCGCTAATCGCTGAGCTGTCGAGCGTTTCGGTGCGCTTTGCCCCATTCCTGACTCGCTGCTAGCGATTACGTCGAGGGCGGTATCCGCCGCGACCGCTTCGGGTTTCACTGTGCTCATCCGATGAGTTCCGCCAAGCGGGCGAGGGTGCCGGGCGTCCGCGGGCCGAAGCTCAGCAGTTCCCCGTCGGGCAAACTGACAATTCGCTGATCGCGCCCTGCGGGTGTCTGAGCGATACCGGGAAGCGCGATCAATCCACTAACTCCACCGACGGATTCCAGGCCCTTGTCCATCACCAAGATGACGTCTGGTGCGGCAGCTGCTAACGCCTCAGGCGTGAGCGGAGTGAAGTTCTCGAGGTTTGCCTTGGTGCCAGCATCGATTCCGCCCGCCGCCTCGATCATGTCGTCGGCACCGCTGCCTTCACCGCCAAGGAGGTACACCGCGGCCGTGCCGCGCACGTACAGAAATGCGACGGTGGGTTGAGTCTGCGAGCGGCCTTCTGCTGCCGAGCGAGTCTTTGCGATTTCGTCATTGAGGTATGCGTTCACTTGGGTGCCGGCGGCTGGCGCGCCAACTGCATCGGCGATGGCGGTGACGCGCGCAGTTGCCTCCTGAAGTGACCAAACCTCGGGCACAATGACAACCGGCACACCGCTTTGGCGCACTGCCGCTAGTGCCTCGGGAGGACCTGACCGAGCGTCGCCGAGTACGACGGTTGGCGTCAGGGCAAGGAGTCCCTCGGCCGAGACATCGTGTCCGTTGGTGACGAGGGGAACATCGGCGACACCAGGGAAGTCAGTCGATACGTCACGACCAACAATGCGATCGCCTAACCCCATTGAGACCAGCGTTTCCGCTATCCCGCCGTTGAGCACGACGATGCGCGACGCATCCTTCACTGTGACCTCAGAGCCCGTTGCGTCGGTGACTGTCGTCGGCAAGGTGCTCTCCGGGTTCGTCACGATCGTGGGCACGGCGGTACCTGCGGATCCCGACGTAGTGGGGTCCGCTGTTGATGACGCGCAACCCGTGGCTACCAACAGACCAGCGAGGCCCACCATGAGGGCCAGGACCGCGCGGCGCCCTCGTGCGTCGACGTGGCGGCTGCCTATCAACGCAGGTGATCCAGACTGATGAACATTTTGGTGTTGAGGTCGTACGCGCGCTTCACCTCAGCAATGAACTCGCTGCGTTGAGTCTCATTCCAGTCAGCGGTGTCAAGCAGTTCGCGGTACTTCTCCTTGAACTTTGGAGCAGGTCCGATCTCCGGGAACTGGTAGAGCGCAAGGCCCGCAGTGGCTGTCAGCCCAAGGTTGGCGTGCAACTTCGCGGCGATCGCTTGACCGCCGGATAGGTCTCCGAGATAGCGGGTGTAGTGGTGTGCGACGACGGCTCCTGGCCATTCGTCGGAGACCTCGCGGATACGCGCGACGTACTCAACGGTGGGCTTCATTAGGGGTACTGAGGTCGGTGGGAGAGCGGCGAGGTCGGCGTGGATGGCCGCACCGCGCGCGAGTGCCGGATCGAAGAATGCGCCGACGACAGCATCATCGCGATGGCGTGCGGCCGCCTCGTCGAGTGCTGCGTAGACGGCTTGCAACTGCACGACGAGTGCGGCGTATTCGACGCGGGTGACGTCGCCGGAGAACACGGCCGACATGAATTCCGAGCGCTCAGCGTCGCGGTGGTCGGCAACTGATTCTTCTCGGACGCGACGGGCGAATGAGTCCGTCATCAACATTGGGTCTCCTTGAGGGTGCCGCTTGCAATGTGAAAGTTATGTGGTTAGGTAAGGCGAACCTTAGTAAGGCTACCCTCAGAAATTGCGAGGGGGGTCAGATTGCCGCAGACAACAAAATTGATTCCGAAGGGCAGGAAGTTCGCGTGACCTGGAATGAACGGACGCATCCGCATCATCCATTGTTGGTTGCCTTGGCGGCACCGACTGTGCTCGTGGCTTTGGCGGGTTGTTCAAGCGACACTGCCGACGCCGTTGCTCAACCGATATCGGATTCGCCGAGCTCTAGCGCGATGGCGGCCGACGCGCCACCAATTGCTCCGCCCCCGAGTGTCGCGCCAGCGCCTGACGTTGCGAAGCCTGCGAAGTCAGCAGCGGCCGAACCGGCTTCGCCGAGCAAGTCCGTAGCGGTGACCACACCTCCGACAAAGAAGCCGTCAGCCAAGCCGTCGGCAACGAAGTCGCCACCTAAGGTGGCAGCCCCACCAGCCAAGGTTTCGCCGAAGTTGAGCGTGTCCAAGGTGACTGGAATCAGCGTCGATGGTGAGACCGTTCGGGTCAGTGGATCCGGGTTCGACACCACGAAGGGCATCTACGTTGCGTTCTGCGTGAAGCCGCCGGCCGGGCAAGCGCCGAGCCCCTGTGGGGGAGGCGCTGACACGAATGGCGACTCGGGCTCATCGGAGTGGATTTCGTCGAATCCACCGCCCTACGGCAAGAGCCTCGCAAAACCGTATGGAGCGGGTGGAACCTTCTCAGTGTCTGTCCGGGTGAGTTCGAAGATTGGCAGCGTTGACTGTCGGGTCTCGACTTGTGTGATTGCCACCCGCGCGGATCACACTCGCTCGTCCGACCGTAGCCAAGATGTATTCATCCCCATCAGGTTTGCCTCATGAACGCGCTATCTGGCTCCCAAGGGTGGCTCACCGACGACATCGTTGTGGCAGTGGCGCGCCACATGAATGACGACCACACGAACGACTCGCTCACGATGGTGCGCCCACTGTGTCCGGCAGCAAAATCGGCCACGGTGGTGGGTCTTGACTACTCCAGTTTGTGTTTCGCAGTGGTGACTGACGAAGGCGAACCAGTGCGGGTTGACGTGCCGTGGCCGGGCGAGCTCACCGAACGATCCGATATTCGCAAGTTCGTTGTGCAACTGCACACCGCTGCCTGCGAACAACTAGGAATCACCCCCGATGACCATGCCGACCACGGCCAGCGAGAAGAGGTCCGGTAGGCGCCAACAAGCACGTCCGCACCACATCAAGAAGTCCAGGTACGTCCATGTCCTTAGCACCCCCATGCCAGAAATCGCTGGCAGACAATCGAAAGGAAGATCAGATGCGCAAATCCGCAATGCGGATCGCGGCTGTGTTCGTGGGAGGCGCGTTGCTCGCGCCATTCGCCCCAGCCGTCGCGGCAAGCAATGGTATTAGTCAGTCAACCCTCACGTGGAAGATCCATGAATGTGCCTTCGCGGGCGCCTTTGTGACGAGTGCGGATGACGCAGTTGACTCCTGCGGGAGCATTCGCGAAGACCAAACTACGACCGGAAACGTGTCGAAGGGCGCTGACGGTTGGACCTTCACCGGAGGCGTCGGAACTCGCGACACGGCAACGGGTGAATCCAACGTGGCTTTCACTGGTTCGGTGCGCTTGGGTAACACCTCTCGGGGCAACTATTACGTTGAACTGCGCAACCCGGCCGTAGTGGTTGACGGGGCCCGCAGTGGCAAGCTCACGGCCGAGGTTGTGCACAAGAGCCCCAGTTCACCGGACCCAGTCAATGCTGGTCGTCTTCTAGTCGCCGACTTGCCCAACGTCCCAAATCAGGACTCTTGGACTGTCACTCCGCCGTGGGCCGGAGTCGGCACGCCAAGTGAAACAGCGCCGCTTGACGGCAAGCAGTTCGCGGCAGCGTTTGTCGATGCGGTTCCGTCGAGTTTGCGCAACTGGTTCCGTGCGAGTAGTTCCGCTGCCGCAACGGACAGTCGGGGTGAGTACAACACTCACAAGACGATCGCCTCAGTAACCGTTGATTTCGGTGCTGCCGACCCCGTGTGGAACCCACAGCTTCAGGTGCTCAACGCCGACGGAATCATGCCGGGCGAGACCCGCACGATCACGGTGAATGGCAGTGGATTCAACCCGGCGTTGCAAGGCGCCCCGGCAGATGGAATCTACGTGGTGTTCGGCCCGAATCCAGCTGCGATCCCCAACGGTTGGACTGATCCGAACATCTTCGGTTCTGCTCAGTATCTGCCCCAGGGGCCCAGCCAGGACGGCACCTTCTCCACCACGTTGACGGTGACCGGACCGTATGTCGACGGCAACGGTGTGACGTGGGATCCAGCAACGACTCAGTTCGGTGTGAGCACATGGGCAGCGCACCGTCGCGCGACCACAGCCTGGGATTCATTCGCTGCGATTTCGTACACCCCTGCAGTCGTGTCTCCGCCAGTGGTTCCGAGTGCACCTCGCAAGGTTCGCGCACCAAAGGTCGTCAAGGTCCGCGGAAATAAGGTGACCATCAAGTGGGGCAAGCCTGCCGCCGGAACTTCACCTACGGGCTACAAGATCAGGATCTCCAAACGCAACGGCAAGGCGTTCAAGAAATGGAAGACGGTGACGAACACCAAGGCTGTGCTTGGTGGCGTGGCGAAGAAGGGTCGCTACCGGGTTCAGATCAAGGCAGTCGGTCAAGGTGGAGCGTCGCCGGCGATTGGGTTGGTCGTTCGCAAGCGATAGAACGCGCGGGGTAAAAGCCGTCGCAAACTTCTCTGCCCGGACAGCGCAATGGCGCGCTGTCCGGGCAGAGGCGTATTTAGGTGTTCGCGGGCAGCGAACGCGAATTGGGTATGGAAAATGCCACTCAAGAGTTGGTAAACAGTGTGTCAAGAATCAGTCGGATACCCGTTAGACCCTTGCGGATGTCACACGTGCGAGTAAGGGTGAAGTGTGGCTAATCGAAACGATCCATCCCGTAGACGTTCCGGAGCCGACCGACCAAGGCGAGTCAATCGCCGGGCGATGACCGTTGGTGCGGCCGCATCGTTGGTCCTCACCGTCACGCCTGCGCTGGTGACGCCGACGACTGCTCCTGCGAGCCAATCGCCTATTGGCCTGCAGCGCGCACAAACCAACCCGACGCGGCGAGGTGCAGTCGCGGCCTTCCGGTCCAGAGTTCGGGCGGCCGTTGCCAGTCAACGCGTCGCGATGAGGAGCGCCAACACTGCCTTCCGCGGGACAGTGGGCCCTCACCGTGAAGCGATGTTGCAAGCCCAATCGAAGGCAAGCACCCGCACTGAGCGGAGAGAAGCCAGGCTGCGATTCGGGCAAGCAATTCTGCCCGCAAAGATCGCCTTGAATGCAGCATTAGACGCTGCGCGAGTTGAGTACATCGAGGCTGTTGAACAAGCGCGTGTCGACTACCTCAGCATGAGGGGCGCATCCCGAGAAACGATTGCTCATGCCCGCTTCCGCCAGGCAGTCAACCACGCGACGGCCGAGTATCAGGCTGCGGTCGTGAAGGCTCGCGATTCACATCGCGCGAACAGTGCCGTCGCGCGGACGACCACACTTCTCCAGGTTGAGGACGCAACGGTGGGAGCAGGGCGGGCGGGTGTCGCCGAGGCAGTGCGCAACGCGATCCACGATGTGACCGCGGTGTTCCGATCACAATTGAGTTCTGCCCGCCATACGTACCAATCCAAACTGGCGCTGGCGAAGCGGAGCTTGAACGCTGCCGTTGCTTAGCTCGATGCCGTCGAGTGCGTAGTGGGCGGTGCCTGCCGCGCGTTGACGTGGGGCTATCACTCACACTTGTCTCGCGCGATGATGGTCGCGTCGTCAATCCACTGGAGGAAACATGAGCGCCCCACCCGCATGGCTGGCAGATCCCACAGGTCGTCATCAGATGCGATATTGGGATGGTCAACAGTGGACCGATTACGTCTCCAACGCGGGCGTTCAGGCGACCGATCCAGTTGGCTCGCCAGCAACTGCCGCGACGTCGTCTTCACAACCCGCTGCCAGCGGTTGGGTCGACAAGGTTTCTGCAGCCGCGAGTCAGGCCGCAGATGCAACGTCCGCCGCTGTTGATTCCGCCGCCGCGTCGTTGAGCAGTCGATCAGAGCAGACCACTGATGCCCCGGCCCACGAGGCCACCGCGACCGCGACGCCATCAGTTGACCCGAGCAACCTCATCGCTGATGAGCTCGCCAAGCTTGCGAAGCTGCGGGACTCCGGTGTCCTCACAGACGATGAGTTTGCTGCGCAGAAGGCCAAGCTGCTCGCCTAAATAGGTTTACCGTGTGGCTGCTACCTAGCAGTTGGCGGTAGGGATCAATACGCTGAACCTGACAGGTTCACGCACGATTGATCGGAGTTCACATGACGGTAGCTGCGGGTTGGCATTCGGATCCTCTTGGTTCACACGAACTCCGGTATTGGGACGGCACGACGTGGACGGCTCATGTGAGCGACCACGGCGCAACGTCGACGGCTCCGTTGTCGAGTGATGTTCCAGTTCCGCCGCCACCCGCTCCCGCTGTTCCGCCGCCACCGCCGGCCGCTGCTTCACCCGCAAAGTCAGGGAGCAGTTGGATGAACAAGATGAAGGCGGCAGCTACCCAAGCGGCAGACCAAGGCAAGGCGATGGTCGATCAGGCCAAAGGCCAGGCGACCGAACAAGCAGCAAGTCGTCGGTCGCAGTACGAGAATGATCCAAACACCCTATGGATGGGGGAGGGCGGAAACTCTGCCGCCCGCAAGACAGGGATGGGCACAACGTTCTATCGCCTAACCAAAGATCGCTTGTGGATCGAGTCCGGCATGCTTGGGTCGAAGTCGGAGAATGTCCCGTTGTGGGCTGTCAAGGACGTGGATGTGCGACAGAGCATGTTCCAAAGCGGCGGGGAGATCGGCGATGTGGTGCTGATTCTTGAAGATGCGAGCTTGTCCAACAACAACGCGGGGCTATTCAACATGGGCAACTTCTCGGGATCGCAGACCACCGGGGCCGGAACGGGCCAGGTCGTGATCGACAACATCGAGGGTCCTCACAAGCTCCGGGACCTCTTGATGCCGCTCATAAGCGATGCCCGCCAAGCAAAGGTGATGGAGCGCAACAGCCAGTACATTCACTACGCAACGCCCCCGACGGCGCCTGCGCCGGCACCAACGGCTTCGGCGCCCGACGTAGCACCCGCGCCTGAGGTTGATATTAGTGATCAACTGCGAAAATTAGCCTCATTACGTGACGACGGCATTCTCACCGATGAGGAGTTCGCGGCGCAGAAGGCAAAGCTACTCGGATAAGGGTTTTTGGTCCTTCAATATGACGCCAGTGGCTGTCAGGACGCAGTTGGCGATGACCCTGCGTAGTGGCGGTTCACCCAGTTGGCTCAATGCGCGATAGCCCGATCGGGTGAGAGGGCGTTTCGAGGTGGGGTCAATTGCGCGAATACTCCGTCCTAGGTAGGAAGCGGGTAGTACCGGATAGCGACTGGGGGCTAGTCAGGTGAAGCTCAGGAAGAGCAGTAGACGGCGCAGTGTGTCGAGGTCGCGGCGTGTGGACAGTTCGGCTTCGTCCGATGTTGTGCGCGCTGTCTCTCACGAGCTCGGCATGACCTCATCGGACTTGCTTCGGGACCGAGTTGATCAATGGCGAGAGCTTCATGCCAACGAACCCGGCACCGCCTGGATGGGCTTAGCCGGATGTACTGCAGCACGGCGATCTGGTGACGGTCTCAGGCTGGTTCGAGTGACAACCGACCGACTCTGGGTGGAGAGTGCTTTGCACCCCGAACTAGTCGCCGGGGTCCCGCTGTGGGCCGTCGTTGACGTCGAGATTCTCCGATACTCCACGCGCGGTGAAGGCCCGTCAGGTGACGTGCTTCATGTTCTCGAGCCAATCGAACATGGCGACCGAATCTTGGTTCCATCGGTTCTCAAGACCGACGTGTCCGCACGCGCGCCCCACGTGGGAGACGATCACTTCCTCCTCGCCGATGTAGATTCGCCGCGCGAATTCAGGGAGTTGATCGCTGCCCACGCGTCAGGTGCACGTGAGCGCCGGATCGAGGAGCTGCGCTCACTCTCGGGTGGATTGAGAATCCCTGCGCAACGTCCGAGGCGCCTTGCGAGTGTGTCGTCGCTACGTGCTGCTGACGGGCCCGACGATCCCGATGGGGATGGCCCGGACCTGGTCAATCCGCCAGCACCCGATGTTGATCAAACCGTTGAACTGCTTACGAAGTTGTCGGGATAGACAGATGTCTGTGGACGAGTCGCGGCGAACCTCGCTGTGTAGATGAGTGAAATCGGCCACGACACGGGCGTTTTTGGCGACCCAATGCCAAGTGTCGTCAGCCCGTAAGGCACCCTTGTATGAAGTAGGCCCGACGTTCCAGGGTCGCCTGTACTGCGGTTTGACTCGGTAGTTGCCGAGCATTTGCGTGGTCGGCCAGTCCTTACGTCGGGGTCGATACGTGACGCGCGACCGGCGCGCGCACCGCAGGTAGGAGCCGAGAAAATGACCGCACTCACCGGCCTTGAGAACGCCCCAACGAAGAAC
>Ga0172380_10003341_pt1 | contig 22216 bp, 33 predicted proteins | sample Leawe162metaG_FD_119747 | JGI IMG/M metagenome (GOLD analysis project Ga0172380, IMG submission 119747) | Leachate microbial communities from a municipal landfill in Southern Ontario, Canada - Leachate well 162 metaG | ecosystem: Engineered > Solid waste > Landfill > Unclassified | place...
AAGAGGTTATACCTTTTCTTTAGCAAGTAACCCTAAAAGACCTATGGATAACGATATAGAAAGTATCTTAAACCCAAACAATCAAAAGTACGCCAACCAGTTTGGAAGAAGCTATTGACTTCCCTAAAAGGTAATGGTAAATTAAGGTTATAAGAGAGGTGAAAATGAACAAAAAAGAGTTGGAAAAAGAATTATTCAATAAAACGAGTTATAACCATGTTGCAAGACTATATAAAGACAATAGAGGAATAATTGATAAACTAAGTATAGAGATAGATGAACTCACTAAAAAGGTAAATGAAAAAGCTTATCTGGCTTATGTAACAAGTATCCATAAATGTGTTGATGAACTTTATAGAATGTTTGCAGATAAATTCCCAACTTCTCCTAAAACCGCTATTATAAACTGTAAAAAGTGCAATCATGCTACAATACATTTAATTAATATATCAACAGATGGTAAACCTACTATGACAACCTGTTTAAATTGTGGTACAGCCTGGCAGACAACTACTAAGAACGTAACGGAAGTAAAAGCCGTAAAGAAGTAAAATGGAATACTCAAACTCTATAGTAACTTTCTTTAGAAACGTATTAAATATACACCCTGAAGACTCTATCAATCTAGCTAAGGTGTATCAAGAGTATACGTTTGAAGTTAATCACGGTAAATATAATGAATACAATATCCCAAAATGTTTAAATAAAATGATATGGGAAGCACCTTGTCCTATATGTAAAAAGGTTACTATATGGACGGATGATATGATTTTTAAGGATGGTGCAACTATTTGGCATTGTTTAGAGTGCGGACACGAGAAAAACCCACCTAATCCCGACCCTAATAATCCAGATGCAAACATTCCAGTACAACCGATTAGACCGATGAGTGAGGCAAAATGAATAAAGAAACATTAAGATTCCAGCAGATAATCAATCATAAACTAGGTTCACCTATGCACGATACTTATAAGTTTATTCACCACAGGAGTCAACCTAAATTAAGAAAATTAGCAAGACAGAGGGCATAAATGAAACGTGCTATTTGTCCAATAACTAACGAGGTAATGGAATGTAAAACTTGTAAGGCTCCTGAAATAGTGGGTAAGGATTGCCCCTCTTGGGAGACAAATGAACACGAGGATAGAATAGCCATATTTACTAGAGATTACTGGTTAAGTAAAGATATGAAACAAATAAGAGAAAGTGTAACGGAGGCTTTAAGTGAAAATACCACCTCTAAATAGAATGGTTAGGGTTGAATGGGTTGACTCTCATGTATCTCACGATTGGAGATATGAAGATGAAATAGAAGACATCCCTAGATGTATTACTGTAGGTACATTAAGATTTATTTCAGATGAATTTATTAAGGTAGTCTTTACCTATAGTGAATCGGGAGGTGTCTTGGAAAGTTTAAGAATCCCCGTTGGATGTATAGAAAACATTAAAGAGGTGAAATAATGTTTAGATGTGTAAATCACTGGAATGAAATGAATGATTATGAGGGTTATTGTAGAACTACCCCTGAATTTGTTTCACCTATAACTTATGCGGAAGTTGACACAGAAAAGAAATATCCTCATTATCCTAAGTGTAAGTGTGATTCGTCCTCTTGTTTGAACTATATGACATGGAAAGATGTTTGTGAACAAAACAAGGGTAATTTACTTTGGTTAAAGGAACAGTCGTAACATTGTTGCGACATTTGGAGATAATATGTGTTTTAAAAAGAAAATAAAACCGCCGGAATATACTTTACTACATCCTGAAGAAAAACCTGATTATTCAATAACAATGGATAATTATAACTTAGATAAAGTTATTGATAAATGGTTAAACGATTGGCATGTGCCTATGGACTACTGGAACTTCTGGTCGTTAAGCGGAGTTGAAATAATTGTTACTTTAGATACTGTAATCTATTTTGATGGTAAAGAATATAAACACGCTCCCGCACAATCAGAGACAAGTAATGATGAAAGAGTCTTAAAAGTGAGACCGGAATATTTGAACGCTGGCGTAATCGCACATGAGCAAGCCCATAATTCGTATTCTCTCCTAAACGTCACAGACCAGGCAAACTTTAATATTGATTTACAACCTTTTCTAAAGACTGGAATAGTTCAATATCTCTTTACTCAAAACGCCTATGGGTTAACATCTCCGGTAGAAAGCCATGCGGAAATTTACAGGTATATAGACGTACCACAATCATTGAGAAAATATTACCCTAAGTTGTACACCTAGAAACAGGTTAAGATACTTAAATTTGTAACGTAGTGCGTTTGGAGGTATGTTGTGTCAAGTTTCACAAGCGAATTAATAATAGAGCCTTTAGAAAATGGTAAGGACTTCCAGTTAAAGCGTCCCTTTACGTATCATATTGGAAGTAAGTATTCAAGACAATGGGTAAAGGTTAACGTAAACTTCATAACTGATTTTGCGTCAATTCCTAAGTTGTTAACGATGTTATTACCGGCGTGGGCAAAGTACCAAAAATCAGCAGTCTTACATGATTGGATGTATGGGGCAACACACACTATATTTGACAATGGAAAACTTAGACTCATTAAAAGAAAACGTGCAGATGAGATATTTTATGAGGCTATGGGGATTGAGTTTAGAGACCATAAATCAGGGAAGTTTATAGCATGGATTGAATATACAGCAGTAAGGATGTTTGCTAAATTTGCATGGAGGTAATGTGAAAAACTTTAGAGACTATCTAGCGGTAGGAATGGCAGTAATTATCTTCCCCCTAATTTGGATTTTACAAGGTATTAACGCAATAAGTATCCCTGAAAGTGTTATAGGTGTTACAATCGCTCTTGAGACATTAATTGCTCAATTTTACTTTCGTAAATCAGGAGGTGAAAAGCATTAAAGAAACGATAAATTTAGACAACAAAAAACGGGCGGGGAATTTAACCCCGCCCTACTTATTTATAGACCTATTTCATTCGGTGCATACACTTAATCCATACTCCCTGAATCACAGCCGTTAAGATTACGGCTATAGAAAATAAAGGGAGTGCCTCTTGAAACCCTTGTGAATCCCAAGTTAAAGCTACTTTTATATCTAGGACTGCACTCACACATACTAGAATTATCATTATCCATTCTAGCCCTGTAAATAATTTTGTTATTTTCGCTAGGAGGTTCGTCATTCTCTACCTCCAAATATTTATTTATATCCATTGACTTTTAGCCTCTTACCATGTAGGGGTAAAGTTTACCGTACATTTAGCTTGAGAACATTTAGCTTGATTGTCTGTTGCTAGATACTCACCTATTTGTAGGTCTGTGATTTCTGCCCACGTCCACGCTAAACCAGTGTTAGGATTAGTAGTATACGTTGTGGTGTAATAAGCAAAACTTCCAGTCAAAGGTGTATTCCCCCCTGTATATTCTGTACTATGCGTTATTAGTTTAGTGGATAAATTCCCGTTGCCAGCACTTAAAGCCCTAACTGTTACAGAAACACTATTAATTGTACCAACCATGTAAGAAGAACTTGCTATATTATAGAGGTCATATGAATTTCCTGCATTTCTATAAACATAAAGAGCGTCATTAGGGGGATTAGTACAAACACAAGACCAGTTTGTACCACTCAACGGGGTGAGTCCAGTAACATTACCAGCGGCATTAGGCATTAAAGTTTCAGTTATTGCATCAGGAGGCGAAATATATTGAGTAGCATCACTTAAAGACCATTGAGTACTAAAGGTTAAATTTGTAAAATCCCAGTCATGGCTTACAGATTCAATGAAATAGTCTTTATTTATCCCTGCGGCGGTATTCTTAAACGTTATTCTATCGGATATTTCACGAGTGAATATTTGAGTCCATTTTGCAACTGAATCTGGAATAATAGTTAACGATTCTGCTCTTCCGTATGGTAAGGCATATCTCCCTAAAACTAGGTTAGCCATATAGAACGCCATTGAATCAGTAGTGTGCAAAGTTCCTGTTTTTACATAAGAACGTTTCCCATAGTTAGATTGTGAAGTTGTATGAGTAGCTACCTGTTCTGTTCCAGAAACTCTTGTTATTCTTACATCATTAAATAAAAGCACCTCATCCTTAACATATGCAAAATCACTATAGGGTATTTCACTACCACCGCCTAAACCGAATGTAGCTTGGCTTGTTAGGTGTGGTGCGGTATTTCTATGTCCTCTTCCCTCATATAAAAGAATACCGGAAGGAAGTTCATAAAAAAGACTTAATTCTGTTTCTTGTACTTTTTGGAGATGTGAAAGTGCATTGACATTTACGTTAGCACCTGTAGCAATTAAGGTATCACTACCCACATCGTGTACTATCCATGCATCCGGTATTCCACAACTTGTTAAAACATTGTGAACTCTAGTACCTGAAGCCTCACTTGAATATCCGGCATTATTTAGTACTTGTAAGGAAAGTATTTTACCTATTATTCCTACACAATGTAAGGTCATTAATGACCCATAACCACCAGCACCTAAAAATGAGGGATTATAAGATTCTATATAACCTGTAAAAACATCATGCCAACCATTATAATAAACCTTAATATAGATTTTCTTCATTATATTGACGTTTGGGGTATAAGTACCTCCGGTATTGTCAGGCCAATAATCACCAGATGTATTAGTTAAAACTAAATCACAAGTCCCTGATTCCATTCTATCAAGTTCATGATTTCTACCTCTAGAAGTGTGAATCTCCCTAACATCATTAACTATGTCTACCCAAGTTGGACTTTCTTCAAGGGGGGTATTAACAAAGGCTATTTGAACTTTCATTGAACCTGCGCTAGGGAAATTGGGAAGTGGTGTAGTATAACCTCTATCGTGTGTTGAGTTAGCGTTTACCGCACCAGTTGCACTAACAACACAAAGATAATATCTTCCGTCACCCCCTGAAGGTGCGCTCGTATAATCATAAGGGTCTGTAGTAGCTCCTGCTATATTACCAAAAGAAACGTCTGAATCAGCCGCAGATACTTGCCATTGTAAAGTTAAAGAGCCATGTCCTCTATAACCTGTATCAGTAGAAGAATCTGCACTATTCCCTGTAGCGTTTACGGCAACTACTTTATACGTGTGGGTAGTCCCATTGGCTACGGATTCACCCGCTAAACTTAAAGTGACTTTATTTGAGTAAGTTCCATCAGTTGCGCTTGCCGTTCCAGGGGTAATTACGGAAGCGTCTGCCCCTGTATCATCATAAGTAGCTACGTCTCCTAAAGTTCCAGAGGCATTTACTGCACCACGATAAACAATATACCCCGTAGCTCCGGTAGATTTAGTCCAAGTAATAACAACTTTTGACGTTTCAGACCCATCTGTAGCGGAAACGTTAGTAGGTGCGGCGGGTTTAGTAAGGAAGGTTATCTCATCACCATAGGAAGTCCCATCTGGTGATGTTGCATAAGCTCTAGCGTATATCGTAGTTCCTGTAGGTAGACTTGTTAAAGCGATTGTAAAGGCACCCGCCCCATAATCTCCATGCTCGTGAATATCGTTAGCATATGCCCCACCTGAATGAGTATGGATATCCCATTGAATACCACGTATAGTAGCGTTGCCACCCACACCTAAAACAGTAATATTACCATTACCCGTAGCGGTAGTTGCCTCCACACTGGAAGCCGCTTGAGTTGTTACTGTTAAAACAGGAGTTATGTAATTTAAGTTTATATTCTGGATATATCCAGTTGAAAGTCTGTTGGCTACACCTAAATTACAATTGACAGCACCAAAATTATAACGCCACTTAGTTGCCGCTGTTAGTCCTGTAATGGTTTGAGTGGCAACTTCAGTAGTCCTAGCCGAATCGGAATAAACGTGATTGACAACCGTTCCACTTCCTGCACTTCTGGATAAGGTACAGTAATATAGAGTATCAGTAGACAGGGCATCATAGTCTGTTTCAGTAAAGTTTCCTCTAGAAAGTCTGAACCATAACACATTAGAACCTCTAGTAGAACACGTTACAGATATGTCGGTATCTGCAAATCCTGTCATATCATTCAGTGTATTTGTTACTGCAATACCGGCATGACCATACTTATTGGCTTCTTCATTCTGTACATAGATTTCATAGTCAATATCTAGGGCATCAAAATAGTTGGCAGAAAAATCTTTATACAAGTAACAGTCAGTCTGTGAGGTCATCGCAGTAATCGTTACCTTAGTAGTCGATTCTGTTATAAAGCCACCAGCATCTTGCTCCGTATAAGTGGTTAAATTTTCAATAGCCATTTAATCTCCTAAAGTCCTGTAGTATAATCTTTTCTACCATTATTTATTTGTCTTTTAGTTACAATATTAGTTAAGTTTCTTTCTGAAATAACAGAACCTTGAACTATAACTGTAGTATTACCACCTATATGATTCCCTACTCCTGCAAATTCTTCTCCTCCGTGTACTATAGCTAATTGAGGTTGTCCTAAAGCTCCGGGAATTACACCACCATCAGCATAACCATTTACAGATTGTCCATTAAGAACAAATTGCCCTACATTACCTGTATTCAACCCTGCTAATTGTGCATTAAGAGATTGTATTTCTGCCTGTAAATTAGCTAAATAGGCTTGAACCGCAGGTGTCATATTTGAAGCATTTGCACTAGATATCTGGTCATAAAGAGATTGCTTAGCTTCCATCTGTCCCCACAAACCTTGGGAAACACTTGTATATTGAGACATACGGCCACTTTGGGCGGCGTTTAAGGCATTCATTTTATTAAGCATGGCCTGATTATTTGCTTCAAGTGCTATGGCATCTGCGGCTTTTAAGTGCAGACTAACCATTGCATTCATTAAAGGGATTAAATTCCCAACTTCTTCACCGTATTTCATGTATAAAGAATTTACAGTATCAACAGAGTCTCCCTCTTGAAGCATTTTAGTATATAGGTCACTCATGGAATAACCTAATTGACCAGCTATGGAACTTGTGTTATTATATTGATTGATTAATCCGTTATACCCTTCTATAAGTTTATTAACTTTATCAACATCTATTTGCGTGACATCATTCTTAGCTTTTTGTGAGGCAATCAATTTAAGGTTTTCGTTATAGACCTTTTCTAAAGAATCAGCTAAGTCATAATTAGCTTTTTCCTGTTCACCTGTTAAACCCCACGCACTTTCTTTGGTGTATTCCCTTAAAGTATCAATATATGTTTTTAGTGTTTCATTATAATTGTTTTGTTCTCCGTTGTTAGCTTTGATACGTTCATTTTCTAAGTTTAAAGCCGCTTGTTCAACTTCTGAATTACGTCCTAGTTGTTGGAAACCTTGATTCATTAACCACATTCCCGCAGTCGCGGCGGCAAGTAATCCAGTCAATTTCCCTAGAGACATACCAATTTTAGATAGCAAATCCGGTACTTTCCCTAGACCATAAACGAGTACACCTAAAGAAGTTGCGGAAGCCCCAAACGATAAACCTACGTTGGATATCTCTTTTGTAGTTTCAGGAGATTTTTCTGCTATGTTCTTTAATCCTGAAACAATGGAAGTAATAGCATTTGAGTAATTTGTAAGAATAGGGGCTAACTGTGTCCCTATTGTGTTAAATAAACCCTCCATTGAGGCTTTTACATCTTTGATTGATAGTACTAAATCGTGACCTTTTTGAGCAGTATCTTCGCTCATGGTCACACCTAGTTCTTTTGCTCTATCTCTTAGTTTTTGGATACCGTCTGCCCCATCAGCTAAAATGGGGAGTAAGTTTATTCCAGACCTACTAAATAAATCAGTCGCTAGTGCCATTTGTTGTGTTTTATCTGTAACCCCAGCTAAAGCAGTAGCTATTGTTGTAAATAGTGATTCTGTGTCTAATTTTTTTAGGTCTTCAAATTTTAATCCTAATTTAGAGAAAGTATCTATTGCACCTTTCCCTCCATCACTGGCAGACTCCATTAAATTAGTTATTCCGCTAAAGGCAGTTTGTAAATCCCCTAGGGATAAATCAACACGTTCAAATACATACTTTAATTCTGAAAGTGATTGGACAGAAACGCCTGTCTTTTCTTTCATGTGGATTAATTCATCCGCTGTCCCTGCAAATGATTTCTCAATTAACCCAAATGCCGCAGTTACGGAAGCTCCAACTACCATTAAAGATTTACCAAGAGTCTTGAAATCTTCAGAAACCATCTTGGTATTTTTACCAGATGATTCACCCAAGTCAATCATAGACTTATCGGTATCGGCTATAGCTTTTTGAGCTTCTTTAGCATCAGCAATTATTTTTACTACTAATTCTGAAAGTACTTCAGACATAATTATCCTTTAGGGGCAAAATATGAAATCAATCCTACAACGATACCTGCAATAGTTCCTGTAATACCACCTGCAATGCTAGAGTTCTTTTTATTTGATGTTTCCAATGCTTCAATTCGGCATGAATGGTCAGTACACCTTAAAGACGTTTCGTAATTTTGCCTAGCTACAAATTCTAAAAGTTGTCTATCTGGCATACCTTGAATATGATTTTCAAACTCTAACTCTGAATTTATCTGATTCATGCCTATCCCGCAATCGCCAGTATCTTGCTTAATACTGTAGAGACATTTTTCATCGTTTCAAACGTGACTAAATTACCAACTTCTTCTAGTGAGAGTTTTGAGTTCTTTTCTTTTAAAAGTGCATAAATAACCAGACGTAAGGTAGAAGCTGTTTCGTCTACGATTTTAGATTGAAGTTTAGCTAGACCGAAGCCTATTGTTTTTTCTACATTTGCTAACGTAGTAAGATTCATAATAGGTAATTCGTATTCTTTGCCATCGGCTAGTTTAAGAGTATTCGGGGTATCCTTGCTTAAAAGATTTTCTTCCATTATTTTCTCTCTTTCAATTCTTTACTAGGTAGTATTACGTTTTTCTCTTTAGCTAATGTTTCTAACTCGTCTACTTTTTTGTTTCTTTCAGGCATTTCACCACTATAAAAATCACTAGCCCTAAAAGATTTAGAACCCTTTTTACGAGGCACTGTATTATAGATAGCCGATAAAATATTAGCTACAGTAAATTGTTCTCTCCAAATATCTTGACTTTCTTGAAAAACAACTTCTTTGTATAATTCGTAAAACTTGGATAATGTTAGTCCTTGAATTTCCTTTAGAGTAAGATTGGTTTTCCGTAAAAGATAGACAATGTATTCATTTTTAGGAAGTATTGAATCTCGTATCATCGTTACGACTTTCCCTCTAGAATACCCTCTCCAATTATTTCAATCTCTTTGTGAATCAAGGTATCAAATATCTTGTCTACGTGAGTAATAAATCCTACACCCTCAAAATAACCTTTACCCATATACAACCGGACTGTGACTTTATTAGGTATGTCAAATAACCAGTATGATCGAGCTTTTAAAACCCATTTGTTTAGTTTATAAAAAGAGACTTCCCCTTTTGGAATATCGTTTAAAATAATATCAACATCCCAATCAAGGAAGCCTCCTATTTGTTCTCTACCTATATGAATTGAACCTAGTTTGCCGTTCATTTACGCTCCAGGTACGCCTAACTCCCCTGTGCCTTGATAGTCATAAGAATAGGTTACAATACCATCACTAGAAGTGTTAGGGTGTGCTCCGGTGATAATTGCTTTACCTATCCATGCCTGATATGCAGTTGCAGATTCACCAAGAGTTAAGTAAACTTCAGAACCTATGGAAAGTGGAACGCCGTCTTTAAAACCATCAAATGAACCACTCCAACCTGAACCACCTATGATGTATTCTTTAACACCAGCACTACCAAAGTCCGTTGTTTCTAACGTATCGGCGGTATAGTCTAGAGACCAAGCCTTAATCCCGTCTATCTCTGCGAGTGCTTCAACATCGTCTACATCAAACGTACCATCCGCTAAATCGGTTATCTGTTTCAAGCCTACAGCAAGGATAGCCGTATCACTAGCCGGAGCCGCCAGCCTACAAACACATTGTTTCCATGTTGCGGCGGTTAAAGCCCCTATGTTTAATGTTTCAATAGGGGAAGCACAAGTATTGGTATCGTCTAAAGCAATTTGTAAATCGCCAGCGGCGGTAGTTACGCTAGACCTAATCCATGCATAAATAGCGTCATATGCTGATAAGTTGAGTGAAGAGATTGCTTTATATTGGAGTAAAGCATTTGCACCTATTGAAGTCGTGGTATCACGCACACAATAAGTCCCTACTTTACCCGCTACAGTTGAAACGGCATTACCCGCCCCGCCTGTAGTCCATACAGATTCACAGTTGTCAACTAATAGAGCGGATGAATATACCCGCCCGTTTTTACCTGATATATGGGTCATATTAAACCTCCAAATTATTTATGCGGCGGCAACGGTTAAAGCCGCAGTCCCTTGAAAATCGTATGAGTAGGTAACAACACCATCATAAGAGGTTGCCGGATGTATACCCACAATAAAGGCACTGCCAGTCCAGAATTGATTAGCTGTTTGAGATTCATAAAGTTTAATTGTTACAGCCGCACCAGCTAAAGGTAAAGGCGCACCATCCTTAAACCCTTCAAAACTACCAGACCATCCAGTGCATCCGATAACATAAGTCTTTACCCCTGCATCCGCAAAATCTGTAGTTTCTAAAGCGTCTGCTGTATAATCCAAAGTCCATGATTTAATACCCGTTACCTGAGAGGCGGCATCAACCTGACCCGCTTTACCTGAAATATGAGCCATAATATCCTCCTGTTATATATCTAAACGCACTACGATTGAAATCTAAGCCTGTTAAAAGTCTTTTATGAGGTAATCATCACACGATACCTAAGAGGTTGCTGATAGGCGATTAAAGCCCCAGCGGTATCAAGATTAGGAATGATAGTTCCCATATAAGTTCTAAAGCATTTCATAGAAGTAAATCCGGTAACTGATAAACTGGCATTGTCTAATATTCCTAAAACCCTATCAGTGATAATTGAGAGATGATTGATTGAAGTATTTGAATAAACATTTACCCAAAAGTTTAAATCTTCTATTTTAGTTGGTGAAGCAAAAGTACCTATAGGAACATCTGTTTCTAATCCCCAACTTATGTAAGGAAATGTGCTTCCTTGAGGTGCTAATACTTGATAGGTTTTAGTGTCATAAGTAACAAAAGTAGCAGAGCCGTCAACTGTAGTACCACCATTTGTAGTATTCCAAGTAGGTTGAGTTGTTCCGTGTGAAGTTCCTGCTATAGAACATAAATAAACATGGCTTGCGTACGCTGTAGGAATAATGATATCCCCTACCGCTCGTGCTGTATTAGCTACCCACGTTAACGGCCATAGGCGGATTTTTGAATTAAATCCAGAAAGTACTTGGTTAAGCACTTGACAAACTCTTTTCTATGTGATAATATATAAATAGAGGCGTGACCGAGAGAAAAAGAAGGGTAAATCCTTCTTAGGTGTACGGTAGTGTAATGGTTAAAAATGCACTGTTAGGAGGCATCTTAACAAAAGCCGTATAAGTACGTGGGTTTGAACCCCACCGCCTCTACCAAATCTCGTTACACCGTTGCGACTTTATTCTACACTTACACTATAATTACCGATTGCCTGTTTAATCTCGTCACGTTTTTGCTGGACAGCCGGAAACAACCAAGGATAAATATATGACCCGTTTGCAGTAGCCCATCCTAACTCTAGGTATTTACCATAGAGTACGTTACTTCCAATATCAACTGCTACGGTATTTGAGTCTATTGCATATACCCAATGAGTTATAGAACTTGATAAACGTCCTGTATCTGTCCATGGGTGATTCATATCTCCAGAAGGATTAGGATGTTTAGTATTTATTTTGGCTTGACGCTCTACTATAAGCCCTACCTTTTCCATATTACGCCAAATAGTATCAACTAACTTTTTCTCTACCTGCGGACGATATGACCTTATTGTGACCGAACTACCCATAAAAATAAATCCTTAAAGGGGTATTGACAAAGTAAAATAAGTGTGCTATTGTAAAAATACATGAGATGGAAGTTCAGTGTTTAGTTGCACGCCATAATCTTGGTTAGGGGTGTAGACGGAAGTAAGCGGAAACGAAGCTGTATAGCTGGGAAACGTAAGTTGAGTAAGTCAAAACCCCTAACAACCTTAATAACAGAATAGTTAGTGTCTAAATTTGATAAACTCTCAAAAGGGGGTAGGGACGCTTATCCGCTTAGTGGGTTTAAACTCTCGGTTACGTCACGTAATATATTACCTTGATAAACGCTAGAAGACGTAAATGAAACTAGGAAAGCTAGTATAAAAGACCGAGCTAACTAATATACTAAAACTAAAGGGTTCTGTTTTGACGCAACGCCTGTTAGAGGGATACAAGGACAGAATAAATATCCCCAAATTACTTTGATTCTTTTACATAAATCTCTAAATGGCTGTTAGAGTTTGAGGGGTTTATAATTCCAACGATAGCGAAATAACGGGTGCTATCCGAATTACGTATCCTTGAAAGCTCACTAATAGTTTGGTACTGACAAAAAAGTTTATGAGTTGCCTCTAGTGTGACTTTGTTAGAGGATAACTGCTCTTGAGAAGTAAGACTAGATAAACGTCCTTTAAAAGCCGTACCATCACTCCAGGTATTTATCATACCACCCATACCATCATCTGTGGTAACTAAAGTCTGCGGGGTAAACGTCTCAATCAAAAGCGCACTACTTATCATTATATGTGCATCCTTTTATATTTACTAATCGTGTCCTTGCAAACATCACTTACTATCCGTTGGTCAATCGTATAAGAATAGTCTCCGATTCTTTCGGAAGCAAGTCCTTTTCTACCCCTATTTACATATAAGGCGGAAGCAATATCTAACGTAGCTTGCATAATATCTTTAGGATAACGATATACATAGATAGTTTTCAATGAATGAATCGCCGCCGTAGTACCATTTACACCGCGTTCTACTGTTGCGCTTAAAGTTCCAAGAGCGGTAACATACATTTGTTCAGATTCGCATAGGATGGTCTGCCCTATCTCAATGATAGAATCTGCCGATAAAGTAAGTGTAAGCCCTCCTACGGTTGCTACAGAGCCTGTCACACTGGTTACAACATAAGGTGTTGAGGTGTTATCCCCATATCCCCAAGTACCAATTATCTGTACGCCCTTTTTAACCCCTGAATTGAACGAACCATAATCCCCGTTAGGATTAATCTCTAAACGAGTGATAGGATAGGTATTGATGGTATCTTCAAGTCCTACGCCATAAGTGAAATAATCATCGGTAGTCCAAGTGTTCTCAAAAGTACCATCGTTATCATCATCTGTTTTAATAGAAGTTATTGAAAGTAAATCTGGTATCCATAAGAATTGAGAACCATCAAAATACTTTGTTTGAGTATAAGAGTAAAATACACGATTACAGTATGAATCAATAGAACGTGAAGCACTCTCAAGTTTAGAACGCAAGATAGCATCGTCTGTAGTAGACGTTATCCCAAGATTGCTTTTTAATTCAGTGAGTGAATTATATGAATTAGGCATTGAACGTCCTTTCACAAATAGGACACGCTCTTAAATCTTCTCTAATAGCTAAAGGCCAATCACAATAAGGACAGATGTTATTTTCTAAGTCCTTATCTATTGGATGGAGTTCTTCCTGTTCTTTATTCCAGTCTAGGATGTTTTTTAACTGTTCGTAACTCATTTATGCCGCCTGTAGAGTAGCACCTTGGCTTAAAGGTCTCCAATCAATTTCCCAAGTAATAGCCCCGTCTTTTGCCGCTGTTCCGTAAGTAACTGTAATCGTTCCAGAAGTAATACATGTTGCTCTGATTTTAGTAGCTTGACTGATTGCGACTGCTACAACATCCGTACCTATCATGGCATCACCTAAAGTACCTGTAATGTATAACATTGTTCCGGCGTGTAAATGATTCAAGTCTTTAGTAGTGCAAATATCAACAGGAGTTTGAGCGTCCGGTGTTACGGAAAGTTTACAAGTATTAGAGGCGGCTTCTGTATCCGTTGTGATACGCCCTATAATGGACACTATCTCTATTGTACCCGTCCAGTTGAATAAAGTACCAGACGTTAAATGAGATGTGTTCTTTTTGCTTTGTAGACTTGCGTACATTACTGTCATAGTATCTCCTAAGTCGCAACACCGTTACGAGTTTACGAATTTATCGTACAATGTATAATGTAAAAACTCTAGCTTATTCTCTTGGTCTAATTGTTTAAGGAATTTAGCTATTTTACCTTTTAGCCCATCACTTATAATAATGTCTTTGTCTTGGGGGATTGGAGTACCATCTTCCCTATTGACTTTCCATTTTACCTGTAACCCGTCCTGTTCAAATTGGAGGTCTTTTTCTTCATCAGGTGTAAAGAGGTTTTCAACGAGTTCACGAGCTTCTTTCATGTGACCATAGTTCCACCCTTGAATGTTAGGTATTATGTTTCTGATAATTAATCTCTCGAATACTGTTAACTGCATATACCACCTTTATTATTTTATTGTAGGATGATAAGTCTCGCACTTATAACGGGCTTACACCTATCTGTGGGTTTAGTGGTGTGCTTCCCCCAGTTTTTAAACTTATTCCCCAGCTTTGCTATTTTTAAGCGTTACATCCTACAAATTAACTATACCATGAATAAAAAGGAGAGGGTTTTTAAGCCCTCCCTATACGTTACGAAGTATAGATGTTCATATACCAAGTAGTACCAGTAGAACGTTCAACACAGAACGGGAGTTTATAACCTCCAGTAGAAGCCGCTGTGGCAGTTGCGGCATAGTCTACAATGGTGTTAACATCAAACAAAGCGGTTAAAGCATTGGCATAGATATTGGTATTAAACAGGAACAATGACCCAGGATTAGCGCCATCATCAATAACGCAGGACATTTTAAGCCCCATGATGATTTTGGAGTTAGTCATGGTCATTCCTGTAATACCCCAAATACCTACGTCTAAGGGAGAGATACAGTTACCAGCGGTAAAGGTGGTAGTAGCTACACCTAAGTTAATCCAGAAGGAACCTGTAGCAACATAACCCGCAACCGCACCTGTTCCGATATTTAGGTTACATTCAAAAGAACCATAGCCATCACCAAAACTAGGTGTTAAAACCGTACCATCAAACTTAGCGATACGTCCAGTAGTAGCATTAAGTGAAGCATCGGTAACGGAGATACCCTTATTTGCTGTAGTAAGTGTGATACCAGTTAAGGTAGCAGTACTTGCCCCAATGTCTATAATAAAGGACTTAGACCCTGTACCATAGACCTGAAAGTCTACATCTTGGGAAGTGTTACCAACTTTTACAGCCGTAGTTCCAATAGTTAAAACATCACCCGTAGCCGTCCGGCCTACAGCCTTTTCATAGAATACGAGTGAACCAGAAGCAAATTTACCTTCAATTAAGAAAGTTCCTACACCTTGTGTACTCATTTATCCCCTCCTAAAGGGTCAAGATTATTCCAAGATTTATTATTTGACTCAAGTATCATTTTATTATGAGGCGGGGATTTTAAGCCTTTACCCCGCCTCTTGTTTCTTTTAGGGATTGTCACTCTAGGTCAATGCGCCAGAGTTTGTTTCCTGCGGATATTTCGGCCAGCAAAGAGCCTTAATAGATACAAGCATATCCCCGCTAGAAGCATCCGTGAACGTAAGTCCTACGTAAGGTTTACTAGCTGTAGACATATCCTGTGATTCTACGTCCACCATAAGAGTTAACGTGGTATGCGCCGTAGTGATTGCTAAACCTGAAGTGGTTAAAGCTGTAGCAGTTCCAAGAGTATCTGTGCCAGCGGCGGCGGTTAATCTGTAGTAACCAGCAATAGCGGTAGAAGACGAACCCGCTGTAGCAGCAGACTGCGTAAGCGTCATGGTAAAATCATTAGCAGTAACCGTATGCAGTGAGACTAGAAACTCTACCTTTTCGTAAAGTTTCATATTGATATGGGGGACTACAAAAGTCGAAGTCTTTTGTCCATAAGCTAAAAGAGGTACAACATGTATTTCCTGTGAAAGATTTTTCATTATTTAAACTCCTTATTTTTAGTAGGGGTAGTGACTATCTCTAATCACCACCCCAAATTTAGTTACGTGCGGGAGCTGGAAAGTACGATAAACGGAGACTGGGTATTAGAACCTTTATACGGGGTGATATAGGTCTTGTCCTTAGGTTGCCCATCACACCGATATACCCATCTAAATACCGTCTCATCATAGTCAAATTTAAGATGGATACTAGAAGCACTCTGAATATCGCCCTTATCAATCATCATGTATCTGTTAAGGTCTACTAACATGATATCACCAGCAGTACCTAAAGTAGCGCAAAATTCGCAAGAGATAACAGGGCGATTCTTTAGAGTACCATAGTTAGAGGCGGTTAACCCACCAGGAGGCATATAAACAAGAGAACCACCGGCACCAATAGCATAAGCCATTTTATTAAGTTCTGTCTCGATATCCTGATTGATTAACCAAACATAATTAGAAGCTCTGGAAGGAACACGGCGCATCCACATCTTATCAATGTTTTCAGCTACGATAGTACTAGCACCCTGACCTGTTTCAGCCGTAACGGTTACAAGATTAGGAGCGGCAAGAATACCAAGAGGTTTACCAGCCCCATCACCATTGATAACAGCATCACCAATCTTAAAGCCAAATTCATCTCTAAAGGAAGCGTCAAGCCAAGAGGTAAGGAAAGATACATCCTGAAGAATTTCATCAGTACAATAAGACAAACCAGTCAACTTTTTAAGCTCTAGTTTAACCATGTCAAAGGAAGGTTTAGTCTCTGTTTTTAGCGCACCTTCACCCGTCCAATAAGCGGCAATGCCACCATGACGATAACCATCTGCTCTATTCTGGTCGTTTACAGCAGGGAATGAAATACCGTTTGAGTTACCAGATAAAGACCTTTTATCTACACGAGACAGAATATCGTTCTGTGTAAAGGTATTCTCAATTAGTTCATTAGACTGTTCGGTCTGGATTAAGAAACCACCTTCAGCAGGGATACGTTCACCCGCTCCGGTGATTTTCAAACGAGGGTCAATAGTCATACCATTAGAGACATAGAAGTCTTTAATAGCAATAGCCTGTTCACCTAAAGACTTCCATTTCTGGTCACCAGCGTCCTTGATGATTTTTACTTCCGGTTCAGCGGGAAGTTTTCTCTCTACCGTTTTAGCCTTAAATGCCTCTACCGCATCCGTAGCGGCCTTAGCAGTCATATCGGCTATCTGTTTTTCTGTTAATTCCATTTATAACTCCTTTATTACATTCTTAATTGTTTCTGAAATAATACGATTGATTGTTTCTGTTTCAACTGTCAAGTTTTTGTTTACAGTTGGCTCTATCTTTACAGGCTCTGTCGTGACCTGAATTACGTCAATTGGAAGTCGTTTAATTAAGTCCTTGAAAGTTACTTTTGCCTGTTCACTTAACCCTTCTTTATCTATAAGGGATTTCAAATAGTCAATTTCATCTATAATTTGTTCTTGGGAAGTTTTAACAGGAATTTCCTTGAGAGCTTCATCACAAGTCTTTTGGATGATAGGGTCAACAGATTTAGAGCGCATAGTCATTACGGCATCGCGGTTACTCGGAATGATGCAATGAGATATCTCAAGTAATTCAACTTCTTTAAATGTCTTACGTGGGGTTTTTACCCCGTCACCATCGTCCCAAGTCTTAGGAATAAACCCTACACTAAATGCCGCAACGCCTTTGGAAGCAAGATAATAAGCCCAATCGGCGGTATCGTTTCCGGCATCACGATAGTATTTTGGTTTACCTTCAAGACCTTTATCGGTAACTTTTAACTTAGTCCATTCACCGATTTGATTCTTTAAGTCTTTATAATCATGGGAAGCAACTAATACGGGGTGTTCCATAAATTTAGAGAGTGATTTTTTAAAAGCTGAAGGCTCAATCACTTCACCATCTCTATCCATAGTGGAAGTAGACAGTGGAATGAATATATTTAAAGAGCCGTCCTCTTCTTTTGTAACCTCACCCTTAAATGTTTTAAATAATGTTTCCATAAGCACCTCTATTCAATTACAGGTAAAATTCCACAAGAGCAATTAGGATGAAGGCAAGGTCTAGGGCCGGAATCTATAGGGAATATTTGCCCGTCAAGCTCTAAACATTCAGCACATGAATCAGGACTAGAAAGCCATTCCACTTCTTTAACATTTTCCGCTTGGTATCTATCGTTTGCGCCTTGATTAGAAGCGGTAATTACTTCAGTTCTAGCAGTCATATCTGCTCTGTATTTTTCGTTCTCTGAAAAGTATCCCTCTATTCTCTTGCTTAAAACTTTAATAGATTCACCCTTTTCAAAACCATCTGCTAAAATAACTCTCAAGGAATCAAGGGTAGTCTTATTTATAGACTTAGCCAATAAAAGAGAACGTGTCTGTATGAATTGTAAAGCTCTATAGTCTAATAAATTAAAATTACCTGAAGTCATAAAAAGTCTCCAAAGATATTGACAAACGAATTGATAAGGTATATAGTTAGTGTAGTTAATAAGGAGTTAGATATGAAAAAAGAAATTATTGTAAAGATTCTGGAAAATGGCCAATGGTATGCTACTCTAAATGGCAAACACTTAACAGCGCAAGAAACACAAACAGCAATAATGAGAGGTGCTACCTATAAAATAGTTCCTTTTGATAAATAACATTTATACTCTATATAGAAAGTGAGGGGAATATGCTAATTAAACAAGGACAAATATTAAAAGTAAACCATTCTCGGAAGGGTGAATTTATTGCTAAAGCCACGAGGGATTTTGATTCAGATGTTGTAGAATTTTATCCTGTAGTAGTTGCTAAAGGCAACGGTTCTGTTCTAGGGGCTTCAAATATGATGTTTTGGATGGATAGGCAAGAAAAAGTATTTAATACAAATGAAAAACTAAAATTATTTGAAGGTGGTAGGGCAATTAAACATAAACCTATTAATAATTTTCAAGTTGAAGGTGAAAATGTTGTTATCACGCATGATGAATTTAAGGAAGTAAGACAGAACGATTTTCCTAGATTCTTTGAAGATATTTGTAAACGATTAAACGAAGACTAAATAGCCTCTTTGAATGAATTTTCGTACACTTCTTTTATAGCAGGTTGAAACTTCTTTGCTGTGTCGTTATCGTTTAATTCGGGTAAATTGCCTGATTGTTCAAAATAAGTTAATATGTCTTTCTCTTGCTCTTTTAAAACTTTAGAGAAAACACCTTTAAACATTTCCTCTTGCCTTAGTATCTTTTGATTCTTTCTAGCCCATATCTCTTTTTTTTGTTCTGGTGTATACCCCTTACCCTTGACAGGAGGCTCTACAATGGGTGTAGGAGTGTCTCCGGCGTTATTTGTGGGTGTTTGTATAGGTCTATCTAAACTTTCGGGTGTAGTGGGTAACAAGTTAAGCGGAATCAAGAGAACATCACCATTAGGCATAGGGTCAAGTCCTCTTAGTTTACGTGCTTCATTAATCGTAAGATATCCCGCACGCATACCTGATTCAGCTAACTCTCTTTTCTGGTCTATCGTTTCAGGGACAACCTCTTCATAACCTATTTCTAGATTAGCGGAGTTCTTAAACTTAGGAATTAACTGTTCCTGAATCTTAGCTTTGTCCCAGTCTAGTCTAGGTTTAATTAACCAACGTGCAAAAGTATAATCTCCGGCCTCGGCATTGGCTTTATTGACGTTCTCTGATATTCCCATTACCGATAGGGGCATACCAAACACACCTAAAATAACGTCACGATTCCTTAACTGGAGGTTAGGGAAGTCCATATCTTTAACTGTGTTCTGAATCTGGACGTACTTACCGCCACCCTCTAATAGAGCTACGGAATGAGCTTTGGAAACACCTTGATGTTTTTCTTTCCACTGTTTAGAAAGTTTGTCAAATTGTTCATCACTTAAATCATAATCGTACTCAATAACCCCGTCCGGTCTGGCAGAGTTATAAAAGAATTGGTTTATCCATTTATCAGCGTTCATTTGAGCGTCTAAGTTAATTCCAATCGCTTGCGCTCCACCTAGTCCTCTATACTGATTTAAGGGGTTAGGCTCTTTGAAATGTATAACCTCTTCAGGAGTGAACGGGATTGCTTCCGCACCACTACCATAAACATAACCCTTAACCATAGGGAAGTTCTTAGCAGGTACAACAGACATTTTCTGCGGATAGGCTAGAACTATTTCTCCAGGCTCGTTGTTAAGGTTGTTATTGATTACCCAAAATGATTCACCTATTAAGAGTTTGTAAATCGTATGTAAAGCGATAAACTCATTTGAAGTTTGGGTAGGATTGACTAATTTAAGCAGGTCTAAAATTTTATGATTGTAAATCTGTTTAGGTTTTTCTCTGTTTGAAACATCGGTTAAAGTCCACTTTACTTCAGAACATCCTAAAGCAATACGGAAGCAAACGGCGTAAAGCCACCCTACATCACTATAAGCCTTAAGAAAACCTGTAGTATCCCGTTCCGGTGAAAGGACATTATTCATAGAAAAGATGTTCTTAGTAGGGATTACTGATTTTTCTTTTGAGAACATTTTAGTTATAAAATTAGTCATTCAACTCTCGTATCATGTTGCGACTTACAATAAAATACCCCCGGTGTTGCGCATTGTTAAGAGGCTCCGGGGGTCTGTTTATATCGGGGTATATTATCCCCTTCATTGTTTAGTATAATGTATCAATGTCAATAGTCCTAACATCTATCCCTAAAGATTCTGCCATATTGCAATCAGCACACAATTTTCCTCTACGCCTTTGTCTGTAATTTGTATCTAACCTTTTACCACAAGTTCTGCATACGTCTAGTTTAAAGATTCTAGCAAACAACATCCAATAGTTAAGTGTTAAGTCCATTAAATCCACCTGATTTTAGGATTACGTATTTCAGGACAATAAAACGCCAGAGCTAAAGAATCTGCCTTATCGGGGGATTTGATTCTATATGTCTTTTTCATTTCCTCTTTAGAGATAATTTGTAACTTTTTATCAGAAGCAATCTTAAACCGTATACTTGAAAGTTGTGCGCCTAAGTCCATATCATCAGGAATTGAGATTACATTTGCTTCAAGTTGTTTTCTTAGATTATCGTACATTTCTGCTCTGATATTTATGTAGTGTTCTTTATCTTGCGGCTCGCCTCCGGCGATAATCCCATTGATATAGATTTTCTGCTCCCTAAGTCTATCGTATACGCCCGCGCCTACACCTACACAATCTAAGTTAACGTGTTTAGCGTCTAGGTTAAACCGTTCCATCTTTTGAAGGATAATACCTGTAGTCTGCATTAAGTCTGTTTTCATCCATGAATCTGTATAAATGACTTTATTGCCTTGACGTACAGTAAATACAGATTGGTCATCACCCTCACGAGCTATATCAACACCCGCCCATTTTACATCATCTTCTTTAATCTCTAACTCTCTATTACGTGCGCTCTGAATGTCTTTATAAGGGATTAGGAAGTTACCACCCTCTAAAGCACTCCAATCACCTTCAAGCATTGATTTAATCCATTCAGGGGGATAGATAGAACGTAAAGAACTTTCATAATCAGGTGGTAAATAGGGGTTATCTTTAGGAATAGCTTGAATAAATACATGGTCTGGTAACTTCTGTTCAATAAACTTCTGTTTTACCCATCCAGGGGCAGGGTTACAAGTGGAAATTAAGTGATAATGAATATTAGGGAGATTCAAACGTAAACGGCCTGCTAACATATTAAAATGTGTTTCCGTAGTCTCTTCTAACTGGTCAATACCCGCCCAACCCAGCGACATCGAGCTTAATCTTTGTAAACCGGATACCGAATCCCCCAACCCACCGTAGTAAATTCTTGAACCATTCTTAAATCTGAAATAGTTTTCTGTTTGATGATGTTGCTCTAGGATTTCAGGGACTAAATATTTTTGAAGTTCAATTAAGACGGAACGTCTAAAGGCCGGAAGTTCGTTTCTGCACAAATATCCTACATTCCCAGGATAGTCTAGGGAAAGTTGAATAGCCTCATTTACAAGCCAGACAGTCTTACCTCCCCCAAATGCGCCCCCGTAAAGTTTGTAACGCTCACTGGCAGTATGCGCTAATACTTGTCTAGGATGAGGTTTATAGAATTGACTTAAATCTATTGTTTGTTTTGTCAACGGGGTGTACTCCCTAAATAATTCCTTAATGCTGTAGCTTTTCTCTCTATTGAATCATCAGGTA
>Ga0172380_10003342_pt1 | contig 22210 bp, 22 predicted proteins | sample Leawe162metaG_FD_119747 | JGI IMG/M metagenome (GOLD analysis project Ga0172380, IMG submission 119747) | Leachate microbial communities from a municipal landfill in Southern Ontario, Canada - Leachate well 162 metaG | ecosystem: Engineered > Solid waste > Landfill > Unclassified | place...
AAAAATGGAAAATACAACATAATCAATCGCATAAAATTCGTTTCTACGAAATTTCGGGTCAAGATAAATCCGACCAAATACAATAACCCATTGATTTGTCTATCCTGAGATCAGGTGCTCTGAGCTTCAGGCGAAATGTCCCATGCCCCGCAGGTGTTCCCTCGAAGATCGTTTTCTTCGTAGATGCCTTGCCCGTTTGTATAACCCCTGATCGCTACTGCATTCTTCGTGATACGGTTGCGGCGCAATGTGGGGTAGCCGCCGGTATTAACCCACACACCCGCTATCGCATTGTCGAAAATATCGTTGTCTTCCAGCGTCCCCTGAGCATTTTCGATCACCCCAACACCGCATCCCGCAAGCGTAGGGCGCAATCCCTGAAGGGCATTGCACCAGATGTCGAATTAACCCGATACTCATCAACAGCATAAACGGGGTCAGTCTCGCTTGATTTTATCGAAAATACACACACACTTGCACCTATACGCACATTGCGTACAATGGAGGTTATGAAAGCCTTATTTGTCGAGCTACCCGCCTTTACGCGCCACCGTGAGAGCTATCTTGATGATGCCGCCTTTATTAGGTTGCAACAGTCCCTGTTAAAAAATCCTGAAGCAGGCGACGTGATTGAAGGAACGGGTGGTTTGCGCAAAATTCGCCATGGTGATGCGAAGCGCGGCAAGGGCAAACGCGGTGGACTGCGGGTGATTTACTACTGGTGGATCGGTGGTGCGCAGTTCTGGCTGTTCACCGTGTACAACAAGGACGAATTGAGTGATTTGAGTGGCAACGAGCGAGGGATTTTGAAGACCATGCTCAAGCGCGAACTGGCAGCAAGGAGCCAAAAATGAAACGCAATTTATTTTCCGAAATCACGGAAGGATTCGATGCTCTACAAGAAGAGCGTCAAGGAAAGATTACCCTCAAAAGCCACGCGGTAGCGATGAATCCCGCGCCCGTAATAACGGCAGAGGAAATGACCAGCCTTCGCCGGCATCTGAACTTGTCGCGCGCCGTATTTGCCCGCTATCTGCGCACCAATGAGCGTACCTTGGAAAATTGGGAGCAAGGACGCGCAAAGCCAAACGCCCAAGCGGTGCTCCTGATTCGCATGGTGGAACGCTTCCCGGATACCGTGGAACGGCTGGCCGATATTTAGCCCGGTGGCGGAAGTTGCCTTCGTTGATTCGCTTTCCACTACATCACATAATCCTAGAAACCTCCGTTGACCGCTTGCAAAGATGTGTAACATGGTGGTTCTAAACAACTTTATCATCTATTTCGCGTTTACCCGTATGGTGAGAGCGCTTTGATCTGGATTGCACGGTTTTCCGGGCACATGGCGGCGTTGCAACTACAAGAGAAGGCAATGGAACGACCATGCAGCAAAGTTGCGCCTCTTGTGCCTAGGCCGTAAGGCCGTCGGGTATGCCCTGCACCCGGAAAATCGCACACTCCAGCCGCCCGTTCAACGGATAAAACAAGTAGGCCAGCTTGTTTCAACCGGCAAAGTGGTTTTCATGGCGCCAACCCCTCAATCTCTTCCCGGCTCAATCCGGTGTTCCGCAATTTCTCCCAGGACGTGAAAATTTGTTAATTTTTGTTAACTACATCACATAATTCGTCACTCCTTCCCGGTATAGTGAACTTACGTTGTGTTCTATCGTTTTTGCTGCGAAACGGACCGACCTTGGCGTGCTGGCAAGATCAGCATAATTTGGGATTAACCAGCCGAAGCACCTTAAACCGATAGAAGGGAGGGATATCTCACAGGAAAGTCTGTAAAATTTTGTGAAATCCTGTAAAAAAATCTGTGTAAACCCGTTGAAAGACTATAGGCAATAGGCTAAGCTTCCCACTGCGTAGTCAATTCTAATGCGTATAGTAAAAAACGGCTTTTTCTTGAACTGGATTTGAAGGGCTTTCCGAGGGCAATCCAACATTGCCCGAAAGCCGTCATATTGAGGAGATTTTTAATTATGAAACCATTTAAGTTGACCATTATTGCATCGTCTATCGGTCTGCTGTTCAGCGCCGCATCGGCGTTTGCCGCCGACGCACCGACCACCACCATTACATCCCTCACCGACCTTCCGGCAACACTGAAAACGGATTTGCAATCTACAATTCCGGGCGTGACGTTTGGCACGGATGGACAAGTCAAGGTGGACAATCTCAGTTTCGTGCCGTTGCTGCCCCCCGGCTACGACCCCGCGAAGCAGAACACCAAACTGGGGGATTTGAAGCAACTTCCCGATGGTTCGTATTCCGACGGAAAACTGCAATTCGTCCCGATAGTATCCACCCCCGGCGAATTGCCTAAACTGCCGGATTCCTTCACTACCCCGCTTAACGGCAATACGCTGCCGTCGAATTTCCAGCCACCCGCCGGTTTTGTGCCAAAAGATACGGTTCCGCTGCCTAGCGGCGTGACCGTGCCGGACAAGCCGCCGGTCAGCATGGTGAAGGACATGGAAAATGCCGGGACGATTCCGCCGGGCTTGGTAACATTCAACACCGACGGAACCGTCAGCGTGAAAGGCGGTTCCTCCTATCTGCCGTTTGTGCCACCGGCCGGCAACCAAGGGAAATTCGACCCCAAGAGCGGCAATAAACCCAAGCTGGAAGTCGATCCCAAGACCGGCGTGATCACTTTCCCGGACGGATCGCAATTCGCGCCGCTGGTTGCGGGTGCGAACCCCGGCGACATGACTCTGCCCAAGGATTTCAAGCCGGGCACAGACGTTTCCCTGCCCAAAGAGGCCGGCTTGCCGCCGCAATTCAACATTCCGTCGAATATGCCGCTGCCTTCCGGCATGACCTTGCCGGCGGGCGTCACGATACCCAGCGACTACCAGTATATGATACCGCCGGGAACCACCCTGCCGCCGGGCGCGCAGATCCCCACGGGCGTAAAAGCCGCATCGGATGTCGTGGTGCCGCCTGGCATCATGTTGCCGGCAGGCACGAACATGGGAACCGGCGCCAACCTGCCCAAGGGCACCCAGATATTGCCCAATGGCTCAGTGGTTATCCCCGGCACATCTATTCCTTCCGGCGTCACGCCGCCCAGCACATGGACACCGCCCAGCGGGGTGACGAAATCCACCGACGGCAGCTATTATGTGCCGCCGCCGCCCACGGGAGGTTTTCCGCCGCCGCCGCAACCGCTGAAGGTCAATTCCGACGGCACCGTGGTCATGCCTGCCCCTCCCGCAGGCGTCTCGATACCACAAGGCGCTACGGTCAATGCCGATGGGACCATCACACTGCCCGCACCGGCCTTTATCGGACAAGTGGGCAGCGATGGCAAGATACAGGCGCCATCCGGGGTAGGCGCGCAGGTTCCGACCGACTTCAAGCCGCAAATGCAGCAAGGAACGGCGATAAACGGCGCATTCGATCCGACCAAAATGGGTAGCGATGGCAAAATAACCAATATGCAATTGCCACCGGGAGCGCAAGCCCCGACAGGAGCGACCAAAAATCCCGACGGCACCTACTCAATGCCCGCGCCAACCGGCTTCAAACCGCCGACAGTAGGTGCGAACGGGCAGATGGTCACCCAGTTGCCGCCAGGCGCAACACCACCGCCCGGCGCCCAATGCACCAATGGGACATGCACGTTCAATGCGCCTCCGCCGCCCCCGCCGGGAACGGCGCCGACTGGTTCGACGTTCACGCCTCCGCCGGGTATGCAACCTCCGGGTGGTACGCAGCCTCCGGGTGGTACGCAACCTCCAGGTGGTACGCAGCCTCCGGGTGGTACGCAACCTCCAGGTGGTACGCAGCCTCCGGGTGGTACGCAGCCTCCGGGTGGTACGCAGCCTCCGGGTGGTACGCAACCTCCAGGTGGTACGCAACCTCCAGGTGGCACGCAGCCTCCGGGTGGAACGACTCCTCCGGGTGGTACGCAACCTCCAGGTGGCACGCAACCTCCGGGTGGCACGCAGCCTCCGGGTGGTACGCAGCCTCCGGGTGGCACGCAGCCTCCGGGTGGAACGACTCCTCCGGGTGGAACGACTCCTCCGGGTGGAACGACTCCTCCGGGTGGAACAGGCCCAGCTCCGACTGGTCCGGCTCCGACTGGCCCAGCTCCGACTGGCCCAGCAATGTAACAGCAACAAAAAAAGCCAAACCCATCCGGGTTTGGCTTTTTATGCATCTCCGCTTCAGCCTTTAATCACTCATGCCGTAGCGCCTCTATCGGGTCAAGCAACGCCGCCTTTTTCGCCGGAAAATAGCCGAAGATCAGCCCCACCGCCACCGAGAAAACGAAGGCAATGGCAACGATAGGCGCGTTGAAAACGAACGGCACTTTCAACAGCACAGCCAGCCCCACCGATGCGGCCAGCGCCAGCGCGATGCCGACGAGTCCGCCGAAGGACGACAGCACTGCGGCCTCCACCAGAAATTGCAGCAATACTTCCTTTTCCAGCGCGCCGATGGCTAGCCGAGTGCCGATCTCGCGCGTCCGCTCGGTCACCGACACCAGCATGATGTTCATGATGCCGATACCGCCGACCAGCAAACTCACCGCCGCGACGGCGCTCAGCAAAGCTGTCAGCACCTGGGTGGTGGAGGTGAGCATTTTGGTGATTTCCTTCATGTCCATCACGTTGAAATTATTTTCTTCGTTTTCGGACAAATGGCGCCGTTCGCGCATCATGCGCTCGATCTCCTGTTGCGCGCGGCTGGTCGATGCGCCATCGCGCACCGAAACCTGGATCAGGCCAACGTCCTGATTGCCGGCAATACGGCGCTGGAAGGCGCGTAGCGGGATGATGACCAGATCGTCCTGATCGCTGCCCATGGAAGACTGCCCCTTGGATTCCAGCAAGCCGATCACCTCGCAAGCGATTTTTTGCACACGGATATGCGCCCCGACCGGGTCCTGGCTGCCGAACAGCTTGCTGCGCACGGTGTTGCCGATAATGCACATCGCCGCCCCAGCCCGCAACTCGCTATCGCTGAACAGGCGTCCTGATCTGGTCGCCCAGTTACGTGCCTTGAAATAGGCGTTGGTGGCGCCGGTGATTTGCGTTGACCAGTTGGCGTTGCCAAAAACCACGGTCATAGAGCGGGATGCCATGGGGGCAACCGCCACCAGTTGCGGGACATCGCGCGTTAGCGCCACGGCATCGTTCACGCTGAACGCCGGCGCGCTGGACGTTTGCCCTGGCCCCATGCGCTTGCCGGGGCTGACGATGAGCAGATTGCTGCCGAGACTGGCGATTTGTTGGGTCACCTGCACGGTGGCGCCGCCGCCTAGCGTCACCATGATGATGACCGCCGCCACGCCGATGACGATACCGAGTATGGTGAGGAACGAACGCAACACATTGCGCCGTATTTCTCTCAGTGCCAATAACAACGCATTCCAAATCATCAGACCGCCTCCTCGTGCGGCGGCGCCACCAAGCCATCGCGAAAATGTATCGTGCGGCCGGCGTAGGCCGCCATTTCCGGCTCGTGAGTCACCATGACGATGGTGATGCCCTGCTCTCGATTAAGGCGCGTCAGAATGTCCATGATTTCCTGGCTGCGCGCCGTGTCCAGATTGCCGGTCGGTTCGTCGGCCAGCAGTACGGCGGGCTGGGACACGATGGCGCGGGCGATGGCCACCCTTTGCTGTTGACCGCCGGATAATTCGCCGGGCGTGTGATGCTCCCAGTCCGCCAGCCCGACGGCGGCAAGCGCCTCGCGCGCCCGTTCGTGCCTGGCGGCACGGGGATCGCCGCGGTAAATCAGCGGCAGTTCGACGTTTTCCAGCGCCGAGGTGCGATTGAGCAGGTTGAACCCCTGAAACACAAAGCCCAGGTAATGACGCCGCAGCAAGGCGCGCTGGTCGCGGCTGAGCTTGCCTACGTCAACGCCCTGAAACAGATAGGCGCCGCTGGTCGGGGTATCGAGGCAGCCGACGATATTCATGCAGGTGCTCTTGCCGGAGCCGCTTGCCCCCATGATCGCGACGAATTCGCCCGGCTCGATGCGCAAATCCACGCCCCGCAACGCCGACATCGCGGCTGCGCCCTTGCCGAAGGTTTTGGTCACGCTGCGCAATTCGATCATTGCCGCTTGATCCATGGGGGCGGATAGACTCATGGCTATCTCTTTGCCTCGATCATGTCTACCACCACCGCCGTTCCCGGCTCCAGTTTTCCCCCGGTTAGCTCGGTCGCGATTCCGTCGGTCATTCCGGTCGTGACTACGATTTTCTCCAGTTTTTCCCCGCGCACCAGCCACACATGAGGCTGTTTGTCGTCGGCGCCTTCCTGGCGCCGGGGCGCGGAACTGGGAGGACGCGGCAAGAGGCTGCCCGTCAGCCCGCCCCCGCCTGCCGGCTTTTCCTTGTCCGGCACGGGCGGTGCGAAACGCAGGGCGGCGTTGGGCGCCAGCAGCACATCATCGACCTTCTGCACGGTAATGTTGGCGGTGCCGGTCATTCCCGGTCGCAACAACAAGTCGGAATTGTCCACCTTGAGCACGGTTTCATAAGTGACGACGCCGGACACGGTCTTGGAGCCGAAACGCACCTGAGTGATGGCGGCAGGAAAAGACCGCTCCGGGTAGGCATCGACGGTGAAAGTCGCGCTCTGGGCTTTCTGCACTTTGCCCACATCGGCCTCGTCCACGTCCACATGCAATTCCATCTGCGTCAAATCTTCGGCAAGCGTGAACAACACCGGCGTCTGGAACGCGGCAGCCACGGTCTGTCCGGGTTCCGCCGCCCGTTTTAGAACCACGCCGTCAATCGGCGAGCGGATGACCGCCTTGACCAAATCGATACGTTGCGCGTCCAGAGTGGCTTCGGCCTGGCTCACGCTAGCGCACGCATTCGCCTCGTCGGCAACGGCGCGATCCAACGTCGCCCTGGCGCCATCCATTTCGGACTTTGACGGCACCTTGCCGGCGCTGGCTTCCTGCACCTGAGCCAAGCGCTCGAACTTCGCTCTGGCTTCGGTCACCGTGGCGCGGGTTTGCAGCACCCTGGCGCGGGCGGCATCCAGCGATGCCGCTGTTTGCCGCACCTGCGCTTCTAATTTGGCGGTATCAATACGCGCCAGCACCTGCCCACGTTTCACCACATTGTTGTAATCGGCTTCCACCGTTTTGAGAGTACCGGATATTTCACTGCCCACTTCCACCTGATTGGTGGGCTGGAGTGTGCCGGTGGCGGAAACGGTTACGATCAGGCTGCCGCGCTTGATTTCCTGAGTCTGATATTGCACCTGGTTGCCGGATTTCGTGCTGTTCCAGGCGAAAACCAGCAGAATGGCCACCAGTGCCACGGCGCCCAACAACAGAAAACGTTTGAGGCGCGAGGCCGTGGCGGGCTGCCGGCCAAGCCCGAGTGTTTTGGCTATGTCGGCAGTCTTGCCGTTATTCGGGACGCTCATGATCCTAGAAACCTCCGTTGACCGCTTGCCATGATGTGTAACATGGTGGTTATAAACAACTTTGTCATCTATTTTGGGTTCACCCGCTTGGTGAGAGTGCTACGAGCTGGATTGCACGGTTTTCCGGGCACATGGCGGCGTTGCAACTCCTTGCAATGGAATGACCATTGCGCGTCGTTGCGCCTTGCCCTGCGCCCGGAAAATCGCACACTCCAGCCCGTTCAACAAAGGTTTCTAGGATGATTTTTCTCCGGGGAGCAAGGTAGCAGGATGATCCGGCGCAACCGTTTCCCAGCCGCCGCCCAGCGCTTTATACAGACGGGACAGATTGGAAGTGACGGCAGCCTCGCTCTGGATCAGTTGGTCTTGCAGGGACAGCAGCGAGCGCTGGGTATCCAGCACCGCCTGGAAGTCAATCAGGCCGGCGGCGTACTGGTTGCCGGCAAGCCCGGCGGCGCTTTGCGCCGCCCGCACGGCATCATTGAGCGTTCGCCGCCGGTTTTGCTCCTCGGCGAAGGCCACCAACGCATTTTCGACATCGCGCAAAGCGGCGAGCACGGCTGATTCATAGCGAATCAGCGCCTGCTCCTGCAAGGCGTTCTGAATTTCGATGGTTTGCCGGATACGCCCGGCGTCGAACAACGTCCAGGCGGCATTGCCGCCGAGAGTGAACAGTCCCGCGCCGGATTGCAACAGGCCGGCGGCAGACAAGGCTTGCAACCCGATAGTGCCGCTTAGCGAGAAATTGGGATAGCGCGCCGCCGTGGCTACGCCCACTTGAGCGCTTGCCGCCGCCAACTGCCGCTCGGCACGGCGAATGTCGGGACGCCGGCGCAATATTTCGGCGGGAACGCCTACGGCCACCTCAACAGGCGGGAAGGGAATCGCCGCAGCAGCCTCCATCTCGGCAAAAGCGCCCGGCTGCCGGCCCAACAGCACGGCAAGCCGGTTCTTTGCCTGCTCCAGCCCGGTCAACAAGACCGGAAGCTGGGCACGGGTCTGCTCCAGATTGAATTTGGCCTGATCCTCGTCGAGTAAGGTGGTCAGCCCCGCTTCGCGCCGCCAGCGCGCGATCTGCCAAGTTTCCTGCAATGTGGCAAGACTGGCGTCGGCAACGGCGAAGCGCGCTTGAAAGCTCCTCACCTCGACATAATTCAATACTACTTCCGCCAGCAGGCTCACCAGCACATCGCGCAAATCTTCCCGCGCCGCCTCCAGGCCGGCCTCTGCCGCCTCCACGGCGCGGCGTTTGCCGCCGAAGATGTCCAACTCCCAATTGGCGTCGAATCCTGCGGAAAACGTTTCGCTGGTGCTACCTATTCCCCCGCTGCTACGACTGCGATTGGCGCCTGCCTGCGCGGCCAATGTCGGGAAACGCTCTGCTTCACTGGCGCCACGACGGGCACGAGCTTCGCGCAGCCTGGCTTGCGCCTGCTTGAGGTCGAGGTTGTTGTCTGCGGCTGCCTGGATAAGCCGGGAAAGCAACGGATCGTTGAGCGTGTTCCACCAATTGGCGAGTAGCGGCGTATCTGCCGGAGCGTTGTTCAGCCCCCCTCTCAGCGCTGTGTGCCAAGCTTGCGGCACTGAAATTTCCGGCGCGCGGTAGTCAGGCCCCACCGCGCAGCCACTCAAGATGGCAATGACGACGAGGTGCTGGACGGTAGTTCTGGTGCGACTCATGAGAAGTTTTTATTGAATCTTTAGTAACTACTCAAGAATATTATAAAAAAACGACAAAATGTAGGTTGGGTTAGCGGTTTTATTGCACCTAACCCAACTCACATAGCCTAAACCGACAACCAAAGCGTAGCACATAAACCGCCTGCGGTTCGATTGCTGAAAAAGATGATTCCTATCGTCAATTGTTGAAGATAGGAATGGGTGCGCCTGATTCTTCCGCCTCTCTCCAAAAGCCAACCGCGATACAGCACCCACCGGCCGGCACTCCGGAGCAGAGGCGGCTATCTATGCGCCGCTAGTCGTTGTCGTGGCGCCGGTCGGATGTAAAGGCCGTAGCGACGGGGTGAACGTCACCGTGCCATCGGAATTAACCGTGGCACTAGGCGGCGGTGTGGCGCCCGACGGCAGCTTGATGGTTATGGCGCCGCCGGCGTTAATGGTGGGTGGGGTAGCATCCGATGGCAACTGCGGCATGTTGGCGCCGGAAGGTTTTTGTGGCGGGGTAACGCCCGGTGGCGGCTGCGGCACGTCAATCACATTACTGTCGCGCAACAGACTTTCTATCCCATGCTGGTGGTCCCACACTTCACCGGTATCGACGCAATTGTTATGGCTAACGGCGCCGGTAAAAATATCCGTGGTGGAATCGAAGCTGCCCTTGCGGGCAAAAGTGCAAGTGTGCTGAAGCTTGGTGACGCCATCGCGTGTAACGGTGAAACTTTCCTGGACCGTGATATCCACTGTGTAGGAACTGGCGCCGTTAAGCAGCAAAGTGCCATTCAGAGTACGGGCGCCGTCGTGACTTTCACCATTTGTACCGACACAGGCGGTATCGGTCGAACTTAAGGACAGGGCGCCGCTGGTGGCGTCCCATGTGCCTGTGGAGACGCGAGTGCCGCCACCGGCGCAGTTACTGGAAAAGTTAAGCGCCGCAACAGCGGCGGATACGCTGGTGCTTGTGGTCGCCGTCGTGGGAGCGGCACTGAAAGCCTGCCCGGAGAGCAGCAGCGCCATGGCTGAAAGAGAGATGAGATTGCGTTTCATGGTCGTATTCTCCTTATTTAAGCGTCGCGTACCTTCCAGGATGGACGGCCATCACGACAATGGCATTATCCTGGGCCTTTCTGTAAAGGACGGTTAGTGCAATAGTAAAAGTAGGTAAAAGTGCGCTACGCGCACGAGCCCATGCCCATGCCTTATGATGATCGTTATCATGGGAATCCTCGGAAAACTTGTAGGGTTTTGCAGGTTGACGACAACATCAAGCTGCCAGGGTAATCGGCCACTTGTTCTGTAAGATTTTTTCCATCTTCTGGCTGGCGCACCGCCGGGGAGCGGCGCATTCATCGCGAAGAACCAATGGGGAACCGGTTTTGGCGACAACGGCTACTTTTACATTTCATATTACGATTGGGTGCTCAGTGACGCTCATGTATTCTTCAAACCGGAAAGCACCGCCAACTATGCCCGCGCCTATCTCTACGACCCGTTCGGTCAGACTTCGTCATGGGGCTACTCGTCTTACACGGCGTGGGGCGCCAATGTTTTTACGGCGACCGCCGATGAAATCCTGCAGGCGGTCGCTTTTTATACGCTGCAAGTAGACAGCAGCTATGAGATATCCATCTATAACCGGCGTATCGAGTACGCCAACCACCGGCTCGCCACTGGATTCAGTTCAACCCGAATTCTTGACAAATTTTGACATCATTTGACGGGTAAAAGACTAATGAACTGGTAGCCCTTGCGAAATACGGTTTGTATGCACGATCTACCGTCCGGCAAGGGTTCCAGTTTGTGCCGAATGCTGCTCAAATGAACGTCTATGCTGCGGTCGAAGCGCAAGAGGGGACGCCCCAACCCCTGTTCCGACAACTCCGCTTTGCTGACGACGCTACCGGCGTTGCGTGCCAGTAGCTCAAGCAGGTTAAATTCGGTGCTGGTCAATTCCAGCGTTTTTCCGTTCCATTCGGCGCGGCGCTGATCCGGCCATAAGCTCAATGCCCCCGCAATCACGGGCTGCGTGGGCAAAGTGTCCGCCGAGACGCCGCCACGACGCAAAATAGCGCGGATGCGCGCGGTTAGCTCCCGTGACGTGCAGGGCTTGGGGACATAATCGTCCGCGCCCAGTTCAAGCCCGATAATACGATCCGTGTCGTCTCCCCTGGCGGTCAGCATCAGCACGGGTATAACGCTGTCAAGGCGAATCCGGCTAAGAACCTCGATCCCGCTTTTTCCCGGCATCATCACGTCGAGGACGGCAATGGCATATTGCCCGCTCAAAGCTTCGGCAATGCCCGCATCGCCATCGTGTACGCACTTGACCTCGAAGCCTTCCCGCTCCAAATATTCCCTGAGCATTTCGACAAGTTCGACATCGTCATCCACCAGCAACACTTTGGCACTCATCGCTCGCCTATTTCACAACCATCAATTTCCCTATCTTAGCCAGGTCAGATGAGCTAGGCCAGTTCCAGCGCGCGTGATTTACCGTTCTTTACATCTCGGACTGCGCTTATTTTTTACTCCCCCGGTTTGAAGGCAATAATTGCCGCCCTGCGGATTTATCGCATCGCTCTTCCCACTTTAGGTTCCAAGCGCAACGACATAACTCAAAATGAAATGTTTATGTCCGCATTGGCGCTGACTAGCTTCGATTAAAGAGGAAAAAATTGCCGCTGGCCGGCAACCTGCCATGCATTCAATTCGAAAACCCGATGCCACCCGAAAACCGACCCGGCGCCTTAACCGGAATTTACCTGGGTTAACATGGAACATCATGGATTTTCATATAGTTAGGCCGATAATTTGCTTATGTAACGGTACGGATTCATGTCATGCGCGTAGTCTTCTTTCAGGCAACGTCGGACATGATTTCAAGAAAGGTGGCTGTCGTACTTTCAGCTACCGATTTTTAGGCAAACCTGTAAAGGAGTGAATCATGAGCAGCATCAGCAGTATCAGCAGCAGCAACGCTTCGATGATGTCCGGGATGCAACGCATGCAGCGCCCCGATCCTTCAAAGGCGGCGGACAACTTGTTTTCGAAACTCGACGCCGGCGGCAAGGGGTATCTGGAAAAAAGCGACCTGCAGTCGGCTTTCACGCAAATATCGTCAACGGATAGTTCCAGTTCAAGCACTAGCGGCACAGCCAGCGCCGATGATGTATTCAAATCGCTCGACAGCGATAATGACGGCAAAATCACCAAGGACGAAATGACCAGCGGCTTTAAAAAAGTCGCCGACCAGCTCGACAGCGCATTCAACAAAATGCGCCAAGAAGGCGGGATGGGTGGCATGCCCCCTCCAGGCGGAACTCCGCCGTCCGGTATGCCCCCACCGGGTGGCGCGGATAGTGCCGGATTTTCCAAGGATCAATTAACCAGCATGGCCAAGGAAGTCGGCTCCAGCAATAGCACGGCTTCCAGCCAGATAAGCGATCTGGTGGCAAATTTCGACAAGGCCGATACGGATGAAGACGGAAAAATCAGTGCCAAAGAGGCCATAGCCTATGACCAGGCGAACTCAACCAGCTCATCAAGCTCGACCAGCTCGACCGGGTCTTCCTCAAGCGGCACTTCATCGACGAGCGACTCGTCAGAGGCACAGATCATGAAGCAGATCATGGCATTAATGAAAGCCTACGGCAGCTCGGCCAACTCAGCCAACAATTCAAGCCTCTCCGGTTTGCTGAGTACGCTCTCCACCTCCGCTTGACGCTAATCTTTTGGTAGCGGGTCGATCGCTAGCGAGCTGTCGGATTTAAAAGAAACCGGCTGCGTAAGCCTTTTCTCTTCGATTCTTCAAGTCCTACAGGCTCCCAGCCCAGGGTAAATTTGTTCTCGGCACGGAAAAAACCGATTCACCGCAGAGGACGCAGAGGAAGAGCATGAGGGTTTTCCTCCGCGTCCTCTGCGTCCTCCGCGGTGACAAAGGTTTTGTCTTTAATGGTTGCTACCATGAGTTCAACAGCGTCGCGCTAAGATTGCCTGGGATTCATGAACATTTTCATCATGAATTTCTGAGAACAAATTTACCCTGGCTCCCAGCCGGCCCGTTTTTCACCCTCGGCAATACGCCACAGCTTCTTCCAAACGTTCCACTGCAACAATTTCCATCCCGGCTATGCCCTGCTTGGGCATATTGGCCTTGGGGATCACCGCATGGGTAAAGCCCAGTTTCGCGGCTTCCTTCAAGCGTTCCTGGCCGCGCTGGATGGGACGCACCTCGCCGGCCAGGCCGACCTCGCCAAACACTACCAGCTTTCCCGGCAGTGGCTTGTTTTTCAATGAAGACACGATAGCCATCAACACCGCCAGATCGGCTGCCGGCTCGGTGATTTTCACGCCGCCGACCGCGTTGACGAACACGTCCTGGTCGAAGCAGGCGATGCCGGCGTGGCGGTGCAGCACCGCCAACAGCATCGCCAGACGGTTCTGCTCCAGCCCGACCGACAAACGGCGCGGATTGGGCGCATGAGCTTCGTCCACCAGCGCCTGGATTTCCACCAGCAGCGGGCGCGTTCCCTCCTGCGTCACCATCACGCACGATCCGGCCACTTCCTGGACATGATGGGAGAGGAACAACGCAGACGGGTTGCTGACCTCGCGCAAGCCTTTTTCCGTCATCGCGAACACGCCCAGTTCGTTGACCGCGCCGAAGCGGTTCTTGAAAGCGCGTATCAGGCGAAAGCTGGAATTGCTGTCGCCTTCGAAATACAGCACGGTATCGACGATATGTTCGAGCACACGGGGACCGGCCAGCGCGCCTTCCTTGGTGACATGGCCAACCAGGATCACCGCCGTGCCGGATTGCTTGGCATAACGCGTCAACTGGGCGGCGCATTCACGCACTTGGGCGACGCTGCCGGGAGCGGATTGCAGCGCTTCCGAATAAACGGTCTGAATGGAATCGATCACCGCCACATCGGGTTTTTGCGCCGACAAAGTGGCTAGGATGCGCTCCAACTGGATTTCGGCGAGCAACTGCACAGCACTTGCGTCCAACGCCAACCGTTTGGCGCGCAACGCAATCTGCTGCGCCGATTCCTCGCCGCTGACATACACCACATTCCGATTCAAGCTCATGTGGCACAGCGCCTGCAACAGCAAGGTCGATTTACCTATGCCGGGATCGCCGCCGATCAACGTCACCGCGCCATCCACCATGCCGCCGCCGAGCACCCGGTCGAATTCGTTGATCCCGGTGGTCTGGCGCGGCACTTCGGCGGCTTCCACATCGCCCAGGCGTTGCAGCTTGCTGGTCGCCGCCAGCGCGTTGTAACGGTTGGGCGGCGCGCTCTCGGCAACGGTTTCCACCAGCGTGTTCCACGCCGTGCAATGCGGGCACTGTCCCTGCCACTTGGACGCCTGCCCGCCGCATTCGGTGCAGGTATAGAGATTTTTTGCTTTAGCCATGCTTATCCTAAGCCGGACGAGCCGGAACCCAACAGGGGGTAGGGTGGATAAGCGCAGCGCATCCACCGAACGGAGTCCCGGAATGTTCAGGTGGATGCGCTTCGCTTATCCACCCTACCCAAGAGCCGCGCCAGTGCTTGATCTACGACGCATTCTTCGCACTTCGCAAACAATGTAAAGACTTGGCTGATAGTTACTAAAAAACCTCAGTGGCGTGGGCGTTTGATTTGTCGTTTTACAAGGGGGCGCCGGGACTTGCGCGCCTACCTCAAATTACGGCAACACTGTCACGTCCTCGATCACCACATTTTCCAGCGGCACATCGGAGGGCAGCGGGTCGCGCGTGCCGGTTTTCACCTTGGAGATTTTCATCACGGTTTCCTGGCTTTTCACCACCTTGCCGAACACCGTATAGCCCCAGCCGGTTACGGTCGATGCGGTATAGTCGAGAAAAGCGTTATCTTTGACATTGATAAAAAACTGCACGACGGCGGAATGCGGGTTCTTGGTGCGCGCCATCGCGATAGTGTAGGTTTCGTTCTTGAGGCCGTTGTTGGCCTCGTTATTGATCGGGTGGTAGGCTTCCTTTTCCCGCAGGAAAGTATCGTAGCCGCCGCCCTGGATCATGAAATTGTCGATCACACGGTGGAACACCGTACCCTTGTAGTGGCCGTTCTTGACGTATTTAAGAAAATTTTCCACCGTTTTCGGCGCTTTGTCCGGGTACAGTTCCAGCGTGAAGCTGCCGAGGTTGGTTTTCATCTCGACTTGCGGGTTGGCGGCATGAGCGCCGAAAGACAGGCACAGGCCGAGAAAAAGAGCGAGGATACGTTGTTTCATAGGGGCTATCTCCAAAGTTGTTAAAATGCTTGCCGGAATATAAGGTGATTTCCGGGAATAAATATCCCATCTGGCTTGTCTTTTTGTCCATCCACTGCGTTGTAAAAATGGTTGCATAGCTTTACTATGCGCCCATTTTTACGCCTTGTGGATGAACAAAAATCCTGCGCCATATGGGATATTTATTCCCGGAAATCACCTAACACCGACATTATGCCATCCACAGCTCCGGCTTGCTGCCGGAGTATGGCGATTTTCCCCGGAATAGTGCAAGCTGACAACTTCATCCGAAAACCATCCGAAAGAGATTTAAGGAGCCACCATCATGCGTCCATTTTATGCGTTAGCTGGGCTGCTGGCATTCCTGGCCTATTCACCGGGCCGTGCCGCAGACACCGAACTGGTGAGCGGCCTCACCGATCAGCGGGAGCTTGCGGTGACCATCTACAATGAAAATCTGGCACTGGTGAAAGACAGCCGCCAGGTAAAACTGGCGCGCGGCGCGAACCGTCTCGCGTGGCGCGACGTGAGCGCCAAGATCCGCCCGGAAACCGCGCTGCTCAGGAATATCGGCCACCCGGAGGGATTTTTCCTGGTCGAACAAAATTTCGATTTCGACCTGCTCACCCCGCAGACCTTGCTGGATAAATACGTCGGCCAGGAAATCCGGGTGATCAAGACCAATCCGGCCACCGGCGTGGAGACGGTGGAGGCGGCCAAAGTGCTGGCGGTCAACGGCGGCGTGGTGCTGCAATTCGCCGACCGCATCGAAACCGGCCTGCCGGGGCGTCTGGCGTTCGGCAGCGTGCCCGCCAACCTGCGCGACCGCCCTACCCTGGTCGTCACCCTGAACAACCCGGCGAGTGACGCCCAGAACCTGGAGCTATCCTACCTGACCGGCGGGCTGACGTGGAAAGCCGATTACATCGCAGAACTCTCCGCCCGCGACGACCAACTGGCTATCAACGGCTGGGTGACGCTGACCAATTCGAGCGGCGCCCGCTACCCGAACGCCAAACTGCAACTGGTGGCCGGCGACGTGAACCAGGTGCGCGAGGAAAACAGCTTTGCGCAAGCCAGCCGCGCGATGCAAATGAAAGCAGCCGCGCCCGCGCCGAAAATGGCTGAGGAAAGCCTGTTCGAATACCACCTCTACACCCTCGACCGCCCCACCACCCTCGCCGACCAGCAAACCAAGCAGGTGGCGCTGATGACGGCCTCCGCTATCCCGGTCGCCAAGGAATTCGTGCTGCGCGGCGCGGATTATTACTATCGTTCGAGCTATGGCGACATCGGACAAAAGCTCAAAGTCGGCGTGTTCGTCCAGTTCGACAACCAGGGCGACAACCTCGGCATCCCGCTGCCCAAGGGCGTAGTGCGGGTCTACAAGAAAGATGGCGCGGGCAACGCCCAGTTCGTCGGAGAAGACCGCATCGGCCACACCCCCAAGGGCGAAAAAGTGCGCCTCAAGCTGGGCGATGCGTTCGACATCACTGCCGACAAAAAACAGACCGACTACCAGAAGCTCAGTGGTTTCAGCCGCTACAACTATGTCTCCGAAAGCGCTTACCAGATCGAACTGAAAAATGCCAAAGACGAGGCGGTAACGGTAAAAATCCTGGAACCGATACCCGGCGACTGGGAAATCCTCGACGAAAACCAGCCGCACCGGAAAGAAGCGGCCAACACCGTGGCGTGGCAAGTAAACGTGCCCGCCGGCGGCAAGGCGACGCTGACCTATCGGGTGAAAGTGAAATATTAGCATCGCCTGGGGTGTTGCTTGCGAACCCCAGCCTACGCATTTTTTGGACCAATGGAAAAAATTATGGAATACCGTCAACTTGGCAGCAGCAACCTCACCGTGTCTGCCCTGTGCCTGGGCACCATGACTTTCGGCGAGCAAAACAGCGAAGCCGATGCCCATCGACAGCTTGATTACGCAGTCTCGCGCGGGGTGAATTTCATCGACACCGCCGAAATGTACCCGGTGCCGCCGCGCGCGGAAACCCAAGGCTACACCGAAGCCTACGTTGGCTCGTGGCTCAAGAACCAACCGCGCGACAAACTGATTATCGCCACCAAAATCGCCGGCCCGTCGCGCGGCTTCGACTGGATACGCGGCGGCCCACGCATCCAGCGACGACATCTGGAGGCCGCGCTGGCGGACAGCCTCACGCGCCTGCACACCGACTATGTCGATCTTTACCAAATCCATTGGCCGGACCGCTACGTGCCGATGTTCGGCGCAACCCATTACGACCGCGCACAGGAACACGAAGCAACGCCCATAGCCGAACAACTGGAAGCCCTCGCGGGCTTGGTGCAAGCCGGCAAAGTGCGCCATATCGGCCTGAGCAACGAAACGCCGTGGGGCGTGAGCCAATTCCTCCAGGCAGCGGAAAAACTCGGCCTGCCCAGAATCGTCTCAATCCAGAACGCCTACAACCTGATGAACCGCCATTTCGAAGCCGGGCTGGCGGAAGTTTGCCGCCATAGCAATGTCGGCCTGCTTGCCTACAGTCCGCTGGCCTTCGGTTGCCTGTCCGGCAAATACCTCGACGATCCCCAGACGCGCGGGCGCATCACCCTCTTCCCCGGCTTCGGCCAGCGCTACCTGAAACCCAACGTGCCGGCGGCGACTGCGGAATACCTGCGCATCGCCCGCGAAGCCGGGCTGGACCCGGCGCAAATGGCGCTGGCCTTCGCCCGCACCCGCTGGTTCACCGCCGGCGCCATCGTCGGCGCGACCACCCTGGAACAATTGAAATCCAACCTGGACAGCGCCGAACTAAACTTAAGCACGGAAGTGCTGGAAAAAATCGACGCGGTTCACGCAAAATACCCCAACCCGGCGCCGTAGGCGGAGAAATGACTATCTCCACGTTATCTGCTATTATGAAATGACTATCTAATGGAATAGAAGGATGAGATCATGCAAACAGCCAGTGTAGCGGAAACCAAGGCGCATCTTTCGGCGTTGCTCAGCAGAGTAGAATCGGGAAAAGACATGCTGATCACTCGGCGGGGGAAACCTGTGTGCCGCCTGAGCGCCGTGCGGGACGAGCCGCTTTCCCGCTTCGACATGGCAGCGTTGCGAAATTTCGTCGTAGCGCAACCGGCTGAACCGATAAACCAGGGGCCGACGGTGGCGGAAATGCGGGAGCAGGACATCCTGTGATTTACCTCGACACGTCCGTGCTGGGCGCCCTTTTTTTCAGGGAGCCGACAGCGCCGGAAATCCTCGCCCGTCTCGAATCGGCGCCTAAAACAGCGCTGGTGATTTCCGCCTGGACATTGGCCGAAATGGCGAGCGCCGGGGCGATCAAAGAACGCACCGGACAAATCGGCGCGCGGGATAGGGCTGCCGGCCTCGCGGCGTTCCAGCGTTTTGTCGCCGACACCTTGGAGCTGGTCGAAGTCGAACCCGGCGATTTTCGCACCGCTGCCACCCTGCTCGACCTGCCGACAACGGCATTGCGCGCCACCGATGCGCTCCATCTTGCCATCGCCCATCGCTTGCGCGCCGATATGGCGACCCTGGACCGTCGCCAGGGAATAGCGGCGAACCATTACGGCATCGGCCTGTTCCCGGTGGCATGAAATGATCCGCATCACCTCGCAAATCGCCCTCGACGAGCGCGAAATCGAACTGCAATTCATTCGCGCCTCCGGCCCGGGCGGGCAGAACGTCAACAAAGTATCCACCGCAGTGCAATTGCGCTTCGACGCCGCACACTCGCCGTCGCTGCCCGAGGATGCACGCGCCCGGCTGCTGCGCATGGCAGGCAACCGCCTGACCGGCGACGGCGAAATCGTAATCGAAGCCAAACGCCACCGCACCCAGGAACGCAACAAGCAGGATGCCATCAAACGCCTGGTGGAACTAATCCAGCGCGCCGCCGAAAAACCCAAACCGCGCATCGCCACCAAACCGACCAAAGCATCGCACCTGCGCCGGCTGGAAGAAAAACAGCGGCGCAGTGTAACCAAGCGGGAACGGGGGACGGTGGCGGGCAGACAGGGCTGAAAACGGATTAAAAATAATGTAGGTATAACATCAGCATACGTGCGAGGCACAGGGTCAAACTTCCCCGTTCGTGGTGAGTAGAATATTCGTCCGCAGGCCGAAAGGCGTTGGCAAGAAACAGGGGTTATGGTTGCTGTTTGGCGCTCGTTTAATGGCTTGTATGCGACTATTGTGGTTATTTTTGCCATTGATATATATGACTAAAAAAGCTGTTTCTTGAGAGCCTGTCGAACCATGAACGGGGAAGTTTGACCCTGTCCGTAAGTGATGCAGATGCAGATATTGTCCAACCAACTAAACAAACCTCCGCCCCAGCCCTGTCCTCAAAACCCAATATGAGCCAACGATATTTGCGCGCTGCTGTACTAGAAACCTCCGTTGACCGCTTGCCAGGATGTGTAACATAGCGGTTCTAACCCTCAATCACTCTACGCCCTGCCTCCGCCTGCATCAAGCATTTCCGTCTCAAGCCGCCGGAAAGAAAAACCCGGCGCTTGGCCGGGTAGACTGTTTCTTCGGTGGGCGGTTTAGCGATAAAGTTCAGGTCGCCAGAGCCTATGACTTGCCGAATCGCCCACAAGGATCAACGCCCGAATGTTGTCTATGGCGTGGGCAATTGCGAACAGCAGCGCCGGGGTGTCATTGCCTGATTGGAAATCACCTGCCTTTGTTTGGCTGGCGCCGTCGGTTTCGAAGCCAATCAGGCAGCCGATACCTTCCACCGTTCCTTGCAATTTAACAGCAACATTTTCAGCCTGGTCAATGGCGCCGGCAAACCACACCAGGGATTCACGGTCAAGGCTGGGCGCTGCCCGTTCCCATAGTTCGGACATAAGACTGAAGGTGCAAGGTTCGCCTGTGGGTGTGGCAATGGCTGGGGCGTCAGCCGGCGTTGCCGCTTTTAGCGCATCGCGCAAATGCTCTCGTGCTGTAGTCGATGATAGTAGTGCAGCGGTGGCGCTTTTGTCGGTTTCGGGGAAGCGCGACAGCGAGTTAATGGTGCTGTTCAGTTCTTGGATGGCGGCATTGATTGCGGTAGTCATGGTTTGCTCCTTTAGATGCGGTCGAGGTTTCCGCCCCTGACGCCAATCAGGGAGAGCGGAACTGTGCGGGTTGGCGTACCGGAGGAGCACCGGCGCAGCTTGCGCTGCCCCACACAGCCCGCCCATTAAAGGAGTGCCATGTGCGACGGACACAAAAAAGCCGCTTGTGCGGCCTGTGCCGCTCCTCCTGGACGCCAATCCAGTGCTGCCGTTGTTGCGGCATTGGTCAAATGATGCGCCAGGTTGGCGATGGCGTCAATGTATGCCTTCTCGCGGAAGAAATTGTCCGGTTGGATTGCCCCCGGCGGGCACTACTCACCGCGTTGCAAATTGCTAAGGAACAATCCAATCCGGTCAATTTCCCCCGCGCAAATCTCCCCAGCCTTCTCGTCCGCCACTCCGCCTTCATAGCAGCGCCGCCCCTGTCGGATTTTGCCGCTGGTAGAATACTTTCCCCACGCGCTGGATATGATCGATCAGATTGGGGTTGTCGATGTGCGCGAAGATGGATAGATCAACCATGTAGGGCAGAGGGGAGTCTTCGAGTTTTTCCGCAATATCCGCCAGTTCGCGGTGACTCAAGCCATCGCCCTGCATGGTGAGATCAATGTCCGAGCCTGGACGATAATTTCCCTTGGCGCGAGAACCGTACAAAATAACTTTCTCGACCTTCGGGCAGCCGGAAAACGCGTCCCGAAGGTAATCCAGGGTTTTTTGCGGCAAGCCAAAATCATTACCTGTCATCGGAAACGCTTTCTTGCATCTGGTTTTGCAAGGCGAGAAAACAGGGGTGGTAGGTGTTGATAATTTCCTTTTCCAGCGTCCTTGCCGTTTCCAGGTTATAGGTGTGGCTAGAGAGGTTGCGGCTTTCGATCATATCCATCCAGGCTTGACCGTCCTGAATCAGCCCGCGCTTGAATGCTTCCCGCGCCGCGCCGCGTGAACCGATGATGCCCTGCACTCCTTCGTGTTCGAGAAAGTCTTTCAGTAAATTCCAGGCCAATTCGTGCGTGTACTCAAAGCCCTGTATCAACCCCTGTTTTTCAAGGTCCGACAATGGGCGCTGTCGGGAGAGTTCGACAGCAAGGCCGAGTTGATGCAACGCAAGGTTGAAGTTGTCAAAACGTTGTTTCCAGCGAATATCCTCTGCCATGCTCACCCCTTCACACTTGCCAATTGGGCAACCACGGGTTGCCCAATTACCTCTGCTGCAAAAAGCGCTGGATACTCGCGATAGAACTGCACCATCAGCTTGATATTCCGTTCGGAAAACCCTTTTTCCTCCGGCAGTTCGTTGTGCAAATCTTTTGCCAGTCGCGGAATCACCCCGGCACCCCAACCTTCCTGCTTTTGCCGCCCAGCAATCAAGCAGCCAATATCCCAATACAGTGCCAACAATTCACGATTGACGGCCAATATAGCCCGCGTTTGCGCCTGCCGGATGCGCTGCTTGATGTCGGTCAATAAAATAGGGTAATGCAACGCTAGGCTTGGGTTATCGGTGTTCATGTCGCACCTCGCAAAAACATGGCCTCAATACGGCGCTTGGCGGTTTCAAGACACGGGTGGGCACGTTTTTTGCGCCCACGCGGAAAAAATATTCACTGGTAAGCATCTTGCCATGTTGCCCTCTTGATCCCGGTATTGAAGCGGACAGTTTCCGCAACTATACTTGGAAGTGAGTGTGATCAACTATCTTGATGGGAAAAGCTGTGTTTTTGATCAAAATTCGTGATGCTTAGGGGTGTTTCCCCATCACGCAACTTGACCAAATAATATTTCAACGGATCAAATGGTTA
>Ga0172380_10003344_pt1 | contig 22192 bp, 33 predicted proteins | sample Leawe162metaG_FD_119747 | JGI IMG/M metagenome (GOLD analysis project Ga0172380, IMG submission 119747) | Leachate microbial communities from a municipal landfill in Southern Ontario, Canada - Leachate well 162 metaG | ecosystem: Engineered > Solid waste > Landfill > Unclassified | place...
CCAACGTATCTATGACGAAGACTATGTTAACAAGGACAACGAGATAGCTGCCCTTAAGACTAAGATCGCTGATGCGGGTAAGCCTAACTATGTCATTACTGAAATAGAGATGCCTAAAGCAGAAGAGACCAAGGAAGTAGCCGATAAAAAGGACCGCGATGAAAAACGTAAGACCCTATCATAAATACGCTCGAACAAGTCGTAATGCCATCTATTCTACTTGGGCAAGACTTAAAATAAATGCTCAACTCTTTGAAAAAAAATATGGTAGGCCGCTCACCATATGTGAACGCTGGAAAGACTTTAAGAGTTTTGTTGATGATATGGGAGTTCCTCCGAAGGGCAAGGTATTAAATAGACGCAAGTTCTTTGAAGGATATAGCCCTGAAAATTGTTATTGGACTTCAAGAAGCGAAGCAGTTCTCTGTCACCGCCCTGAATATAAAGACTATATGGTTGGTAAAACTTTAGGCTCCTGGGATGTATTTTCTTACTTACACTCTGAAAAAGGCTCACGTTATTATGTGTGCCGTTGTACGCGGTGTAAGGTAGAAAAACGCGTAACGGGACAACGACTACGTAAAGCGCTACAGAGTGTACGCTGCTATAGCTGTATCCCTTACAGGAAGGACCGCCGTGCTTGATGAACTTATTGGTAGACGCTTCGGCGGCCTCAAAGTCCTAAAAGAATCTGACGAAATTGATACCGTCAAACTCTATCTTGTCCGCTGTGATTGTGGCGAGATCTTTACCATGGATAAATGGACCCTTGAACGTGGCATCGTTAACCAGTGCTTTGAATGTCTTTTGGGAAATAAGTCTGCATGGACGGTAAATAAAACAGGCAATGCGTAATGAATGTAGAAACCAAAATAAAGCTGAACAAATTTGTCTTTCGCGACTACCAAAAGCCGATTCTTGATGCCATAGAGAACAATGGCTACAAGAAGGTGCTCTTAAATTGGTCCCGCCGTTCAGGTAAGGATTGCACCGCGTTCAACATAGTCCTGAGAGCAGCTCTCAAAAAAGTTGGCGTTTACTTCTACTGCCTGCCTACCTATAACCAGGGCCGTAAGGTTATATGGGATGGCATACTCTCCAACGGCCAAAAGTTCTTAGATTTTGTACCGAGTGAGATGATAACGGGCGAGAATGGCCAAGAGATGAAACTTACTCTTTTTAATGGATCTATTATCCAGATTGTTGGTTCTGATACCGCCTCTCAATCACTTGTTGGTACGAACCCTCAAGCGGTGGTATTTTCGGAGTGGGCACTGGCGGATAAGACCGCTTACCAGTTCATACGCCCCGCTTTGATGTATAACAACGGCTTTGCGCTCTTTATTTCAACGCCTCGCGGCAGGAATCATTTCTACGAGTTGCATGAAATAGCCCGTAATTCACCTGAATGGTTTGTATCAACTAAGACGGTGCTCGATACCGGACATATATCACTTGCTGAGATCGAAAAAGAACGCCAGACCATGTCGGAGGATATGATCCAACAGGAGTTCTTTTGCTTTCCAGGAGATCAAGAAGTAAGAATTAAAGGCGGGCTTATGCCAATAAAAAAAGTTCAAGTAGGTGACTTAGTAAAAACGCATGCCTGTAAATGGAGATATGTAGAAAAAAAGATGTCTCGTTATTACGAGGGACCGCTTTTGAAGATAACTTATTGTAGAGATGGCGTGATGTCTTATAAATCTAGGGATCATCTTTTTTCTCATACTGAAAGTGTATTATGCACGCCGAACCATCAATTTTTAGTTTACAAACGACTTAAAGATAGTAGGGCACATTTCTGGATTCCCGCTAAAGACCTCTATATTAATGAGGACTATCTTTTTGGTTATCCATATTCTACAAGTTCTTCTTATAGCTATCTTCGTATAGTTTCTATTTTACAAGAACAATTTTCCGGCGAAGTTTACAACTTAAAAGTAGAAAAGGATCAGAGTTATATCGTAAATGGGTGTGCTGTACACAACTGCTCCTTTTCAGCCGGAACCGAAGGTTCGTACTACGGCCGTTATGTAGATCGCATGCGTCTTGAAGGTCGTATCGGTGACGTACCCTGGGAACCCTCTTTTCGGGTATTTACTACCTGGGATTTAGGGGTGAGCGACCCAACAACGATCATCTTCTATCAGCGGTGCGGTCAGGTTATCAGAATAATTGACTATTATGAAAACATCGATAAAGGACTCGATCACTACGCTAAGATACTTTCTGAGAAACCTTACACCTATGGCAATCACTTTGCTCCCCATGACATCAGAGTTCGAGAACTGGGAAGTACCGGTGGACTGTCTCGCCTTGAGTCTGCTGCCCGATTAGGCATTAAATTCAACGTATTGCCTAATCTCCCTATTGAGGATGGCATAGAAGCTACCAAGGTATCGATGGCCAAGTGGTGGATCGATGAAAAGAAGTGCGAGCCGTTAATTAAATCGCTTGAGGCGTATCGTCGCGAATATGATGCTAAGCGCGAGGTGTATAAAAGCAACCCTCTTCACGATAGATTTTCGCATGCAGCTGACGCTGCGCGCTATTTAGCCCTCTCGCTTCCTAAGACTGCTGATGGGCTTACCTCTGAAGAGATACAAAAGAATTACGAAGAGGCGTTATATGGTAATCAGGCAGGTATACCCTCTTTTTTTAGGGATACGGATAAGTACCAGGGGTTTTGATGACTGATATGATTATTACTAAAGAAAATAATAGTTTCTTAGAAAATATTATACGGCCTTTAGAACATTTAAAGTCTAAAGAGCTTAAGCATCGTCGACTTTTTTGGAAAAAACTCTGTCGGCATGATGTAGAGGAGTTTATATATGCCTATCTACGGACAATTAAGCCTCGTCGCCGAGAGGCCGTGCGAATTTATCTTTATTCTTTAGCTAAATGGGACTTTCTCCCACTCCATAAATCGGTCGATGTCTTACTGGCTACTGATTATGGTATTACCTGTAAAAACATTGCGGTTACCTACGGTAATGACGCTGAAAAATTAATTAAAACTTATAGGGGATTTTTGGACTTTTTAAGCGATATTAGTTTTGGGATATTCCCAGCGTGTCGTAAGAAGTGTCCAGATAACTGTCCTTTTTGCCTGCATTTCGCATCGCATCGTTTTTAGGGATACGGAAAGGTATTAAATGCGCATTGAGTATGTCTATCTCGCATTTTTTTTTACATTGCCTTTATTAGCTATGCATTATTCCCCTTTTGGGGAGACTAACCTTATTCGTGCGGTTCAGCACGGCGATGTACCACATGCGGTCGAGCTTCTCAATGCAGGTGCCGATATTGAAGAGGCTGACTATTTCTGGCGCACGCCATTTCTCGTAGCTGCTACCTATGGCCAACGTACGATGCTTCTCATGCTCTGCTCTTATGGGGCTGATGTCTTCGCTTTTGATTGGGTGGGTAATACCGCACTCCATCTTGCTGTTATTAATGGGAAAATAGGGGTAATACCGCTTCTTTTACGGCTTGGGCTTGAAATAGGTGAGCGTAATTGGCGCAACCAAACACCTCTGAGTCTTGCTCGTGACTCGAATCAGATCGATATCGATGATCTTTTAATGGAAAGCGAATGTGTCGGGTTTAGCTTTCCAAGTCCCCTACGCTTAACGTGCATACCCGAAGGTAACGAAGAAGAAGATGTGTAATTCCGAGGAGAAAGATATGGATTTTGATGATATATACCGTTTTCTTATCGTCTTTATAGCAACAAGCGCCATAGTATTTGGGATGTGGTTTGGCTACTTTTACGTGCAACAACACTATTTAGAGCTTGCTCTTCGACAGGCGCATGTCCGCTATCATCTCGAGCATAAAGACGACTTTAAATTACCTTGTTCTTATTGTGGTACGCATTATGCCAAAACTGACATAACGCTATCTGAGAACGATAATGCCTGTTCCGACGAATGATCAGATGAATAACGATTCTGATAACAGGAAGAACCCATTTACCCCTAATACCGATCTTTGGTTTTATTGGGAGCGAAATTGTAAACCACCTAAGAAACGTTGGTGGTGGCGTGACTGGTTTTGGGTACCAATAGTATTTATTGAATTCATCATTTTCTGTGCCATTTTAGGCTATGGGCAGGAACAAAATAGACGATGGAAAGTAGAGCATTTTGGTCATAGGTGTCACACCTCCACTTGTGATTGTCATAGATATGCGGAGAAGTAGCAATGCCACTACCGACCAATGACCAAACAATCGAGCTTTACAAGGCGCAGATACGTACGCTTGTTGAGAAGATCATGGATCCAGCAACACTTGATGAAGAGCGTTACTACTTTAATGAGATCTATAAAGAAAAATTAAAGGGACTTAAATGGGTTGGAGGGGTAATGAATGAAGTACTCACGAAGGATGGATGGAAGTCGTCTTGAATGGGGGGCCGAACGCATAACGGCCCCTAGGAGAAATAGATAAGGGAATAGTACTATTTTCAGGGGGGACTAGCAATGGAATCAGATATCAATCTTGATAACTATCTTACGACTAAAGAAGCAGCTCAATGCTTAGAGGTATCCACAACAACCGTACGCAACTGGACGCATAAGTCGGGCATAGACGTCTTACGTCACCCACTTTATGGATACTATCTTTTCACGATCAACGATCTCAAATCAATCTTGGATGCTGTTCACGGTGTACCGGGATATCGCACTATCTAGGTGAGCAACTTTGTTGTATTCGAATAATTCTGCATGTCACTATCTCATTTGTTACGCCTGAGGTCTCTTCCGTCATCTGATCCTCCTACGCCCTAACGTGGCTACGGAGGGCAGGTCGTTTGAGTGGGGTTAATCGTTTTAGGGAACGATCAGGGCGAGGTGGGACTATGCTTTTCCCCCAATTGGGACCGGACTACTATAATGAGCATGACCAGGCCATTCTTAAAAAGATGACCTCATTTCATGCCGAGGCTATTTCTATCAATCAATCTTTCTGGGAGGAAGGAAATACCGATACAAGGTTTGAGGCAGGCGATCAGACATTATGGAGTGATCTGTATTCCAATATGCCAGCCAATCGTCGACGTCAGTTCAATTTTAACCGCATAAAACGTATTATAAATATGATATCCGGGCATCAACGCCGGATGAGGAAGTCTACAATCGTCGTTCCTGTGGAGAATGGAGATGCGCAAACCGCTGATCAATTTACCAAGGTCTTGTTATGGGTTTGTCAGCAAGAGGGTGTTCTCGAGACGATCTCAGAGGCCTTCCACGGTGCTCTTGTTACGGGACTTAATCTCCTACAGGTATGGGTTGATTATCGTTCTGATCCTATTAACGGTAATATCCGCGTTGATAACTGTTCTTATAACTCTTTCTTAATCGACCCCTTCTTTCGTAAAGCCGACCTTTCCGATTGTAATGCTTTATGGAAACGTTCTTTTCTCATGAAGCGTGAGTGCGCTTCGCTGCTTCCTGAATACAAAGATGAGATCATGCAGCTGCCCGACTCAAGTAACCGGGACGGCCTCTTCCAGTTTATGCCCGAGTCCTATAACTACGGGATGAAGAATCTCTTTACCTATGATGAATTTTACTATCGTGACTACCGCAAGCAGAAGATGCTGGCCGATACCCAAACAGGCGAGTGTTTAGAATGGCGTTCGACTGATGAAGAACGTCTCAAAGAATTTTTAAGGCTTTATCCCCAAGTAACAATGATAGAACAAGAAATCCCTACGGTTAAAGTAGCCATCGTTGTACAGGGTAAGGTCTTTTACGATGGTCCGAACCTGACGGGCACGGACCGTTATCCCTTTGTGCCAGTCTTCGCTTATTACACCCCTCAGATGAGTGGCTTTCCATGGCGCATCCAGGGTGTTGTTCGTGGACTTCGTGACAGCCAGTATCTTTACAACCGTCGTAAAGCCATTGAATTAGACATACTTGAGAGCCAAATAAATTCAGGTTGGAAATACAAAGCTGATGCATTGGTTAATCCTAAAGATATCTTTCTTTCTGGCCAGGGCCGTGGATTAGCGATCAAAGACACGGCCCAAATGACCGATGTCGAACAGATTATGCCACCACAGATCCCCCCATCGATGATTGAGCTCTCTAAGCTTCTTGGGGATGAAATTTCCCAAATTTCTGGTGTAAACGAAGAGTTAATCGGTAGCGCCCAAGACGACAAAGCCGGCGTCCTATCGATGCTTCGGCAAGGTGCCGGTCTAACAACACTTCAAGGTCTTTTTGATCAACTTGACCGATCTCAGAAGCTCCTTGGTAGTGTCATGATGGATATCATTCAATCCAACTTTATGCCGGGTAAGATCAAACGCATTATCGAAGAGGAACCTACCCAACAGTTCTATAACAAAGCGTTCGGTAAGTATGATGCCGCAGTTGAGGAAGGTCTTAATACAACTACTCAACGTCAGATGCAGTTTGCTCAGCTTTTACAGCTTAAAGAAGTGGGTCTTCCTATTCCTGATGATGTCTTATTAGAAGGCTGCACGGTCCAGGATAAAAATAAACTTATGGAATCTATTAAACAGGCCCGCCAAGCCCAAGAACAGGCGCAACAGGCGCAGCTTCAGGCTGAGATCCAAGAGTCTGCTGCTCGTGCTGAACTTGCCCAATCTCGTGCAATGGCTGATCAAGGATTAGGTATCGAACGATTAAGTAGGGTAAAAGAGAACCAGGCACTTGCTGTTGAGCGCGTTGCTCAAGCTGAAAAAGACAAAGATGAAGCAACCTTAAACCTTATTAAGGCGTTAAAAGAGATCGAAGGTATGGACATAGCACACATTGAGAAACTCATGTCACTGGTGAATATGGTAAAACAGGCGGATCAGCCAGTTCAATCCGCTCCACTTCCTAAGCCTAAAGCATCACCCAAACCTAAGCGTACGCCACTCAAATCAGTGAGAGCCTCATGATGAGATTTTATTTTGCCTTATTGGTTTTTACCCTTTTTTTATTGGGTAGTTGCGACAAAGTTCCCCAACCACTTCCTGCTACTGAGCATGTAGGGGAGATAGAGCCTATGGACTTAACTGAAACAAGGTCTCATGAATGTTTTTCTGTGTATTTATAGGAAGATCATGAAGAAGATTAAGAAGTTTAAGCAGAAGTATGAGAAAGAAGAACGACGTCACGATAAGGCGTACGAAAAAGAAAATAAGATACACGAAGGTCGCCACCGCAAGGAAATAGACCGTGCAATAGATCTAGGGCGTACCAATAAGAAAAGAAAATAGTTCCCGGCCTCCACAGATGGTCTGTGGTGGGTAGTTAGGGGTCTAACCTTGTTGGTTTTCAATCATCGACAAAATGTCGACGGTTGAATCCGGCAGTTTCTACTCAGAGGAGCCACACATGGCAAAGAAATTTCATGGAAGTTATGAGGGTATGGATGAGCGACGTTCTCAAGAGCGCTCAGATGCTGCAATGATGGGATCTGCCCGCGGCCATTCCAATATGCCTGAAGAAGTCATTATGAAGGATTACCCTAAACCAGGTGGTTATATGCCTGAAAACCTTGATGACACTATTAAGGGTATTGATAAGCAAATTAAGTCGGATAGTGGCAAACACAAGTCTTCAGGCGATGCAGGGAAGTACTAATGCCAGCTATGCCACGTACTTCTAAGAAATGCCAAAAGATAGCTGACGCCATCCAAGGTAAATCGAAGAAGAAAGGCTCCAAAGAGGGGCCAAAGACGGAAACTGAAAAACGTGTTGCCTACGAAGAAACATCGAGGATACGTTAAGAAGAACCTCACGTAACAACCCCCGGACGCTTACTGTACGGGTGATCCGGGGGATTAAATAAGGGAAAAGATGGCAAAAAAAGCTCTCAGCAAAGGCAAGGCTAAAGTAGAAAAGGTAATGCACGAAAGGAAAGAGGGTGAGCTTCACTCGGGAAGCAAAAAAGGACCTAAGGTGAAGAGCCGTAAACAAGCTTTGGCGATAGCGATCTCCGAGGCGAGAAAAGCTGGTGCTAAGGTACCTAAAAAAAGGAAATAATGGCTGAGATAAGCATAAATCCACAACGTATTGGTTTGCCTGAAAAGGCGCTTTCTTCGCTCTGTGAACAAGTTAAAAAGTCTTTACCTTTGGAATGGATAGTTGAGTCGTTAGTCACTGATCTTAAAGAATCAGATAAAGGCTATCTCAAGGGTACTTGCCCTTTTTGCGGTGAGAAGAACCTTACGCTCTCACGTAAGCACAATGTTTATTACTGCTTTGACTGCCGTAAGAGCGGTGATGTGATCAGTTTTGTAGCACGCATTAAAGATATCTCACAAATCGAATCACTGGCTTATCTCTATCAGCTTTATGGAATAACTACCATGAACGTTATAGAGCATAAGAGCGAGGCTCATGAATAACTAAGGAGGGTTGAGGGGGTAATGAAACAAAAACGTGATACGGTTGGGAAGATCTCTCAGGATCTTTTAGGGAAGACGCCTGATACCAGAAGCCCAATCGAACTCCAAGAGGTAATGACTGAAAATTACCTTAAAGAGCTTATCGAGTGTTACAACCAAGCACGACATGCCTATGCGGGCGATTTCTTTATCGTCGTTCTGACGAAAAAAGAAAAACTTATGCCCAACGTTCTCCGTAACTATTTCTTTGCACGGGCTACCTGCCCGACACCGGACTACGATCAATCCGTCTACCGCTATAACGCTAAGCACGACGATATTGAGTTCATATGGGTAGTGCCGTCTAAATGGACATGTTTGTACTTATTGGAACATGGACGAGAAGTAGCCGCTGAAGAATTAGGACTTCTTCAGTTGGTAATCAAGTTCGCCAATGGCGATCTCTATAAGTTGGCCAAAAAATTTAATGGTGAGAAGGACGATACGTCTGAACTAATTTCTTAAGGGGTGGGACCATGTCAGAAGATGAGAAAGTTACTGCGGTAGCTGAAGTTACGCCTGAAAATACGGCGCCAGCTGAACCAACGCTAGAAACTCCTGTACAACAACCTGAAAAACCGGCTGCTCCAGTCGAAACCCAAGCGGACCGGAATTTTAGAGCGCTTGTCGAGAAAACTAAGCGCCTCGAACGGGAACGCGATGAAGCTATCCGTCTAGCACAAGCTCAACAGCCTCAACAAAAGCCCGAACAAGAGTTCGAGTTCTCTAAAGCTGACGATGAGCTCGTTGAAGCTAAAGATGTTAAGGCAATTCTTCGTGAATTTAAGTCAGTCAAAGAACAGCTTAAAAAACACCAACAAATTTCAACTGAGATGACCGAAGAGGCCATGATTAAGTCTCAGTATCCAGATTACGATAAAGTCGTAACTCAGGAGAATATTGAGGCCTTACGCGAGAAAGACCCAGATTTGTTTGAGACTCTGCGTTCTTCGACCTCTTTTAAGGCAAAAGCGGTCTCGGTGTATAAGCAGATTAAGAATAATGGGCTTTATACTGAAGATACTTTTGCTGCCGAGCGTGAACTTGCCCAACGTAATGCTCAGAAGCCTAAGCCGTTGGCATCAATGTCACCTCAGCAGGGAGACAGCCCGCTTTCACGAGCCAATGCATTTGCGAATGGATTGACGCCTGAATTGAGGGTGCAACTTATTAAGGAAATGGAAGAGGCACGTAAAAATCGTTAGAGAAAGGTGTGGTAATGGATAATGAATCCTGGCAAATGATCAAAAATTTCACGCTCACTATAGTTCTTGGTGGTTTTTTCATGGCAATAATTTTGGTTTTATGGGCACTTTTGACGCTTGATGCGACCGTGGAACAACACCTTCATCATCTTGCTAAGATTCGGGGATTTTAAAGGACAAATACTATGCCTATAACGGAAAAAATAATGCTTCCAGCAAAAATCGAGCAAAGCTTTAGCTACAAACTACTTACGGAACCAGGACCACGTTTGATGGATGATGCTTCCGTGATATATACGCCAGTAGTGGTATCTAAAAAAGGTGATTATACATTGCTTCAATATCTTGAGCGTCTTACTGATATTCGGGGATTTTAACGTTGTTGTTGTTATCGAGTAATTTTACGCGTTAGGGTGAGTAAATTTTTTTCTGGGGGGGAATTTATATGGCCACAGGGATTATAACGAAAAATGATCTTGAATTATCGCTCAAAGAGGCTGCTTTTGCCATTCTTAAAGAATTAGCTGCCCACCAAGTTAAAGGTGCTGATCTTATGATGAAGGCATTACAAGCTGGTGAAGAGATGGCTGAAGATATTAATCAATGGACGACGATTCTTAAGGAGCTTTTAATGCTTTTACAGCCGCTTTTAGAGAAAGCACGTGAGTGGTTGAGTGATATGTATCAACATCTTAAAGCCGTCTATGACTGGGCGGTGCAGATGTACCATAAACTTTTTGATTAGATGTCTTCATACATAGACATTAGGGGGGTGCCTCCAGGGCTTTGCAATACCCCCCTATAGTAAATTATTGCTACACGAGAGGATGCATCGCCTCTCCCTTCTTTTCTGCGAGCCGATAGGTTTTCTCCTTTTCCTATCGGCTTTTTATTGTGGCCAAGTTTCGCCCCTCCTGTTGTTGTCCAACAATTACCACGACTATATTTATCGTGAGCGTTAAGGGAAGTCGCTCGACCCGCGTTACGAGGTAGTCGCGTACCTCCTGGCACAATGAGAGCCTTGCCACCTCTCGCGTTACGGAGAATTCGCAAACTCCACGACGTTAAATCTCACTAAGCTTCGTCACCTTAGGTATTTGTGTAATTGTTCTCGGGGGGCAAACACTATGCCTATAACTACGACAACAACCTTACCAGCACCAGTCCAGCAAAGCTTTAGCTATAAGCTGCTCTCGGTGCCGGTACCTAATATGATCCACAAGATCCCCGCAATGCTTAAGACCATGCCTAAAAACGGCGGTCGTACATTGCGTATGCGTCGCTACAATCCTTTAGCCACCGCCATGGTGCCATTGGGAAACACGGGCGTTACACCTCCATCACAGCCATTAACAGCTGTCGATATTGATGCAACGATCAGTTTTTATGGAACCTACGTACAAATTAACGAACAAGTAACCTTGCAATCGCAAGATCCTGTTCTTAATGAATGCGCAGCTCGCTTGGGCGTTTCTCTTCGTCAAACCGAAGACCAACTTACCCGCGACATGCTGGCATCAACAGCCTCAGTTATTAACTGCGTAGCTGGTGTTAACGGTGATACACCTACCGAAATTACACGTGCTGACGTTGATGAAGTCGTAAGAACACTTCTCAATAACAATGCTTATACCGTTCTGGATAACATTGAAGGCCAGGATAAGTTCGGTACAGCACCAGTTCGTGATGCGTACTTCGGACTCTGTTCGTCACAATTAACCGGTAACCTCGATGCGGTCCAAGGTTTTATCCATAAGAACAACTACCCATCACCTATGAACGCAAACCGTTCAGAATGGGGTTCGATTGGCAACCTTCGCTTCTTGGTCTCATCTATCGGTTCAGTAACACCAACAGCTTCAATGCTGGGCGCTAACGTATACAACATCTTCTGTGTTGGTATGGAAGCCTATGCATGTATTGAACAGGACGGATATTCCGCGCAATTCATATACCGTAAAGTGTGTGCGGTATTCAAATCTCTTCTGATTGACTTGGAAGCCCTTTTGGGTGACAGGGCGCAAGCGACATTTGTCGCAGCGTGAACGACTGAGTGAAGAGACACCGAAAGGTGATGCGACAGTCTGAACTCCATGGAAACATGGAGAGGTGAATCCGAAGAGGTTTACCCGCCCATAGGGGTCATAAAAGTAACAGAATGCCACCAATTTACGATGGACCATTAGCTCTGAATGCAAGCGTCGGATATAAGTTCGCGGAAGTCCCACGTATCACTAACGATCTGTGGGTACTTAACCTTCGCGCAACCCTCGCTTAATGGAAGGAGCTAACTATGTCAGATAACACAATAATTCAACAGGGTGCGTTTGTCGCTACCGGCAACGATATCATTCTCCCTCTGCGTAACGACGTTGACTGGGTTAAGGTATATAACCTTACCAACATCGGCGGCGCTGCTCAGTGGGCTGGTTTGGACTTCTTTTGGCAACGTGGTATGGCCCAAGATGATGCTATTACGAGCTACCACGCAGCTGCAACACAGGCTGTCTCTCAATCTACCTGCGCAGTTGGTTACAACGGTGCGGTATATAGAGGTATTAGCTTGCTGGACTCAAGTGATCAAACACTCGGTCCTGCCGTTGCTGTTACTGCGGTTACCGCTGCTAACCCTCCTTTGGTTAACACAGGTAGCACCCTTAATGTCATAGCTAATAGCACCATTATTCGTCTGTATGCCCTTACAACAGGTCAACAGATGAGTTCTATGGACTTTAGTGTTGGCGCGGTCGTTGCTAATACGAGCATGGCTCTTGCCCATATGCCTCAGCCTCTTGCTGGTGGTACAGGCTTCTACCGTATTGTTAACTATAACCCTATGTACTATCCACGTCGTCGTTGGATTACCGGTATTACGCAAGCTGCACAAGCAGTGATACGTACATCGGTAACTCACGATTTTCACGTTGGAGAACAGGTTCGTTTCATTGTGCCAGCTGCTTTTGGCATGACACAGATGAACAACCTTACGGGCACGATTGTAGCGCGTAACGTCATCGGTACGACAGGTAACAACACGTTAACCGTCAATATCGACTCAACAGCGTTTACTGCATTTGCATTCCCATTGGCAGCAGTTGCTCCATTTACGTATGCATATGTCGTACCTGTTGGTGAAGATACTGGTGCTGCATTGACGCTTGGTACCAACATTCTTGACGATGCAACAGTTAACACAGGCTTCCTTGGTATTCGCCTTGGCACAGATAACGTGACCGCGGCTATTGCTCTTGGATCAGCAGGTGGAACTGTTAACGACGTCATTAGATGGGTAGCAGGTAAGTCATTCGATCATACCGTAGTACCTCTGTAATACGATTATGTAACGAGGGGGTGTAATTCCCCCTCATAAACCTTAGGGGGTGTGTAATGGCAAATTTAGAGAAACCAAAAGATAACGTAAAACACAATGTTAACTACCTACGTGATAAAGATCGCGAGATGGTAAAGGGTATTTTTCGCTTTTATGAGGTACCCGGTGGCTATATGAGCTTTGTATTTAAGTTTTATAAGGGTGACCAGGTTGAACGCTATGACCTTTGGGATGGCAAGGTGTATACACTGCCTCTTGGTGTCGCTCGCCACCTGAATAAAAACGGCTGGTATCCCGTCCACGAATACATTAAAGACGAAGACGGCAAACCACAGATGAAGGTTGGCCGGAAGGTTCGTCGGTTCGGATTCCAATCGCTTGAGTTTGTTGATGTCGAAGATTTAGCCATCGACGATAAGCAGATTATTACCGTTGAACATATTGAAAACGATAAGGTGCTCAAATGACCATAGTACCTATTGTTATTGCCTTAAATCTCATCTTAACGACCCCGCAAGAGGGTCAAGATAACGAACTAATTATGGATAACGATACGCCACCGGTGGTGATAGTCGTTAACAACCAAGAGCAGGCTGATGAGCTAGAGACAGCGCTCGAAGCCGTTGACTAAGAAAACAATCCCGGGGTGCTAAGGGAAGCGCTCCGGGAACATACATTGGGGGGATACAATGTCAGATGCGACGCTTTCCACGCTTACGGAGATACGGACACTGGTACGAAGGCTTACCCGAAGTCCGTCATCAGCCCAGATAGCCGATGCAGATATCGATAAATACGTAAATACCTTTATTCTTTATGACTTTCCTGAAGAACTTAAGCTCTTCTCACTCAGAAGAGTATTTTCGTTTTATACGAGCCCGTATATCGATACTTATGCAACGGTAACGCTGCCGCTTACTGATCCTATGTGGAACTTTAAGAACAGCGTGGTAGCGATCTATAAACCAGTCTATATAGCTGGATACCCAACACTGTTTACTGAGTCTCGTGAGCAGTTTTATGGCATTTATCCCGCCGTTAATGCCATGCGTCAGATAGGAACTGGTGACGGTGTTGCCACTAACTTTGTTGGTACACTTTCTACCTATGGATTCTCGCTGCCCATACTTCGTGGCAACGTTCTTTTTAGCTCAGTAGATATTAATAATAATGGCCTATCACTTATTGATGTTCCCGTTGCAGGTAGTTCACTTGGTAACGTCGCCGATTCTTCAACAGGAGCCGTCGTTGGTACCATAAATTATGTTACCGGCGCGTATAACATTACCTTTTTGGTAGCCCCTCTTGCTGCAGCTGCTGTAGATTGCCAAGCGGTACCTTACGTGGCCGCTCGTCCTCAAGCAGTCCTCTACTTTAATGATGAATTCAAAGTACGTCCGGTCCCCGACCAACCTTATCGCGTTGACCTGGAATGCTACGTACGACCAACAGAATTGCTCGCAGCCGGACAAGTTCCCGATATCAGTGAATGGTGGCAGTACATAGCGTATGGTGCGTCCAAGAAGGTATTTGAGGGCCGTATGGATATGGAATCCATCGAGATGATCATGCCTGAGTTTAAACACCAGGCGTCACTGGTCCGTGCGCGAACGATTAACAATATGTCCAATGAACGTACGGCAACGATCTATACCGAACAGGTTGATGTTGGATCTGGTCTGTATGGCTTTGGTGGTATCAACGTTTAAGGAGAAACTATGGCTTATAATGCAAATATTCCACAACCAGCAGATAAACTTTCAACGTCGCAACCACAGATATTACAGAACTTTCAGGCGTTAGATACTTATACAGCGATAGATCATGAGGTGCTTAACTCGGCGAAGCAAGGTAAGCACCGTAGAGCTACCTTTACAACGCAAGCGGCTCCGGCGGCTGCAGGTGCTGCTGAGGTTGGCATTTATTCAGCTAATGGGCCAGTTTCTGCAGTTCCTGAGCTTTTTATCAATAAAACAGCTTCTCAAGTTCCCTTTACTGAATCTTTAAAGAATACCCAGGGTTGGACGTGGCTTCCTTCAGGAATAATGTTCCAATGGGGTGCTGCTACGATGGTTGGTGGCGCAAGTTCCGTAGTTGTGGCGCTTCCACGTGCATTTCCCGGCGGAATACTATCTGTTGTAGCTACACCTAATACACTTCCAGCAGGATCTTATACCGATAATATTTTAGCTATTGTACAAACAGATGTTAGCCATGTTACTGCATATAGAAAAACTAATTTTGGCACAGCGTGTACTTTTAACTATCTCGCCATAGGATACTAAAATGGCATATGATCGGTTCTTAATCGCCCCTATTAACTCCGGTCTAGAGACCGCTGAAAAACCGTGGTTAATCCCTGACGACGCATTCTCTAATCTCGAGAACGCATATATCTATAGAGGTAGGGTGCGTAAACGGTTTGGATCAGTGTATACCGGTGCAGGGGCAGCTATATTCGATAAATTTTCGCGTTCTCAAGTAGCTATCGATCTTGGATATTTAGGTGCTGGTATAGGTATAACCGATGCTGCGGGTAATGCGACAGCAGCACTACCTAATAAAGTTCCAGGAAGTATCTTCAAAATTGGACAGCATTTTTCCATTGGTGCTTATGGTTACAATGTTGTTCAATTAGGTGTTCCTGGAGACATGATTACGACCAAGATGGATTCGGTAACCGCAAAATTTAATACCACCACAGGTGAGTATCAATTTGCTAATGCCGAGCCTCTTAAACACATCTTCTTTTATCCTGCAGAACCTATTATGGGCCTTACGCTTTATGAGCAGGAAGCGATAATTGATCATGATGCATATGCTTTTGATACGCAGTTCGTTTATAAGTTCTCGCTTGCCAGTGCGTGGATTTCACCTACGCCAACTCAGATATGGCATGGAAATAATTCACAGTTCTTTTGGTCAACTAACTGGACGGGCGCTAATACTTCTGAAATAAAGCTCTTTGTTTCTAATTATAATGCTACGGTTAACGCAGCTCCAGTGGCGACTGACGACCCTATTTATTCCTATGATGGGACAACATGGGCAGCGTTTAATCCCAAATTTAAGACCGCCGGTGCTGGCAATATTGTTCAAACAGCTCGTATTATCCTACCCTTTAAGGATCGCCTCCTCCTTCTTAATACGATTGAGGCTAACGAAGCTAATAACTTTAACTCTCACTATGCCCAACGATGCAGATATTCGCATAACGGTATACCTTTTCCTGCTGCCCCAACAAACCTTGGCCCTACCGTAGCTGGTGTATTAGCGGGCAACGTAGGTGCTCCTCCTTATGGCTTACCATGGCAAACTGGAATCTTTTTCTCTATTGGTAACTATGTATATACCGTCGTAAATGCTACACCGGGCGTCCAAGCGATGACTACAACGGGCCCAACCGGTGGTGGTATTGTTTATACCTTTGATGTAGCAACAGGTGCCTTTAACTTTACTGGAGCTCCTGCGGGAAATGTCTATTTTTATCCTACAGGATCGAGTCCTTGGCTTGAGCATAATCAGCCAGGCTGGGATGGCGCTGGATGGATCGACGCTACAACCGATGAAGAGATAATCGGTGCTGAATTTATTAAAGATCGTCTTATCGTTTATTTTGAAAATAGTACCTGGGAACTCGCCTATACGGGTAACCAAGTACAGCCGTTTGTCTGGCAAAAACTTAATACCGAACTTGGCGCTGTATCAACGTTTTCTCTCATTCCATTCGATAAAATGGTACTCGGTATAGGTATCAACGGTGTTCATGCTTGTAATGGCGCCAACGTTGAGCGTATTGATAATAAGATACCGCTTAAGATATTTGATCTTCGCCGTGATAACGAAGGCGTTAAACGCGTTCACGGTATACGTGACTACGCTACTGAATGTGTTTATTGGACATGGCCCGATACCTCTGCAATGGAATCCTCAAATACCTATCCTAATAAAGTCATGCTCTATAACTATTCCAATGATACCTGGGCCTTTAATGATGATAGTTTCACGTGCTTTGGATATTTCGAAACGACATCAGATCGTATTTGGATGGATATTGGCGAGGAATGGGGTTCGATAGATTACACATGGGTAAGTGGCATTGTCCAAGCGGGAAGTAGGCAGATTATAGCCGGAACAGCAGGCGGAGCTATTCTTCAACTTGATCCCGATACTTCTGAGAATGCGCCTTCTATTCGTTTAACTAATATTATACAGGTAGGTAATTTATCAACGCTTACGCTTGTTAACCATACGCTTCAGAACGATGACTATATTATGCTTTCTCAAGCTGCAGTTAATTGGGGTGGCATGGCAGTCCAATCACTCGCTATTAATAATAAGCCTGTTCCGGTGACCATAGTTGATGCTAGTACGGTAACTACACTTGATCTTGATCCTATGGAGGGTCCTTATGTTGGTGGTGGTAAGGTATCGCGCGTATCACGTATCGATATCCTTACTAAGCAACTTAATCCCTATAATAAACAGGGTAAAAACGTTTACCTCGCCAAGGTAGACTTCTGTGTTGAGAGTACGGATAACGGAGAAGTGGTGGCAGATTACGCCCCATCTTCTTCTAACCTTTATATGATAGCGCAAGCTGCAGCATCTGGGGCTATTTTGGGTACTAATATTCTCGAAATGTATCCCTACGTAGGAACTCTAGAGGAGTATCAAGATCAGTTATGGCACCCCGTCTACTTCCAGACCGAAGGAAGTGGTATCCAATTACACCTGACATTATCTGATGGGCAGATGCACGATAGAGATATAGCAACTTCTGACTTTCAGCTTGAGGGCATGGTTCTTTATACCCAGCCAGTTGGAAGGTTATCATAATGGCATCAAGTAGCGCAGGTAACTTTATACCAACAACGCAGGTCTGGGATGTCTCGGCTATCAGGAATATTGACGTAACTAAGCCTGAGTTCAAAGAACTCTTAGTACGCATGTATCAGAACCTTAACACCATGACGTTAACGCTGAATAATAAAGAGTCATCCTTCTACGACGTCCAAGAAACCGTAAAGGGGCAGTCATTTTTTGCGAGTCAGGCTACCTCTAACACTACTTCTCCGCGACCTGAAGGGCGCCAGGTCTTTAACAAGGTTATTAACTTTGGTGCATTACCTAATACGGCAACTAAGACGATAGCTCATGATATTGATATTAAACGGGGCTTTATATTTACCCGTATCTATGGAACATCGACGATGCAGGCAACGACAACGCCATCTAACTTTAGCGCCATTCCGCTGCCCTATTCTACCCCTGTTCTTGCAGACAATATTGCGTTGTATGTTGATGCTACAACTGTAGGAGTAACTACTGGCGCTGACTGGAGTGCCTGGACGACGACATATATAGTTTTGGAATATTTAAAGGCTTAGGAGATAACCATGTATGGAGATATGCAATTAGGGCCAAGCTCGCCTATAGCAGCTCAGCCACAACGACCACTCTTCCAACCACAGCAGCCTAAACGTGGTGGATTTTTAAGTGGATTAAGTGATTTCTTTTTGGGGTCTCCTGGACGTACTGAACAGTTCCAGAATTATACGCCTCAACAACAGATGGCTCTTAATCAACTTCTTTCACAAGGTATGAGTGGGCTAGATACGGGAGTATTAGAGCAACAAGCACGCCAAGGATTCGCTCAGAACACCGTTCCTTCCATAGCTGAACGTTTCACCAGCATGGGATCTGGAGGCGGGCAAAGGTCATCTGCGTTTGCGGGATCACTTGGTAGCGCAGGAGTTGGGCTTGAAAGTTCATTAGCTGGTTTGCGCCAAGGTAGGTTAATGCAAATGCTCCAGATGGGATTAACGCCACAGTTTGAAACTATGTATAATCCAGCATCGCAAGGTATTTTTGGCTCAATATTACCAGGTCTTAGCCAAGGAGCTGGTGCAGCTGGTGGGTTAGCGGCGATGAAAAAGTTCGGAATGCTCGGAGCGATTTAGGAGAGAACATGGCATTACATATACTTAACGATCCCGGTAGAGCTGCAGGATTAGGTTCTGCCATGGGGCAAGGATTTGGTAGCGGCTTTGGCAGTGCGATCCAAGCTGTCACACAGAATAAGCTTAATCAGATGCTTGAAGCACATAACTTGCAAGCGAGGGCTACTAATATTGAATCTGCACTTGAAGCAGCTGGAAAGCCGGCTAATTTTGCTAAATTATTAGCTCTCATGCCGGCGAAGCAAATGTCAGATGCTTTAAATAACATGGTTTCGCGTAAATTTACTTCTACCAGTAATGGAACGCCTAAAATTCTTCAAGGGCAACAGCAAGGTCAACAATTACAATCCAATACAACTCCTCTCGAGCAATTCAGCCAAAACGGGCAACAGCAAGCTGAGGCTCTGCAACATGAGCAAGTTCTTCAGCAGCAATTATCACAACTTATGGGACATAATCCGATGGATGCGTTGGTAAGGCAACACATGGGAATGTCCAACCAAGGCTTACCCAATAACGTCCTACCTCAGCAACAGCAGCTACGACAACCTATTATGCAACGCCAACAAGGAGTAATTCCTCAACAGCAGCAACAACCTGTTTCGCAGCAAAATATGGTTCCTCAGGAAGATGAGTTTGAGAATATATTCGAAAGTCCTGCGCAGCGTAATTTACGCTTAAAAGAACGTAAATTCCAACTAGATATCGCAAAAGAACAACGCGAGATGGCAAAAGAACAGCGTATGGAGCAACACCGTATCAATAAAGAAGTTATGCCAGAATATAAAGAAATTATTAAGGATTCGCGTAGCGCTAAAGAAGATGATCGACGTTTGGGTAAAATTGAGAAGCTTGTCGAGCACGGTGATCTTACTCGTCCACGATGGCACTCATTACTTAATACACTTGAGCATGGTATTTTTGGATTTGGCGTTAACTTACATTCACTTGAGACAGCCGATTCGCAAGAATTTGATAAGTTGAGTAAAGAATTCTTAAAGAATGCGAAAAATATCTTTGGAGCACGTATTACTGATAACGATGTGAAAGTGTTTCTCAAAATGGTTCCTGACCTTTCACAGAGCCGTGAGGGCAAACTTGCTATAATTCACAACATGAAACTTTATAACGAAGGTAAGCATCTTAGAAAAACTGCAGCTGAACAGATACTTAAGGCAAATAATGGTAAGCTTCCTGGAGATTTTATTCAGCAGGTTGAAGATATCGCTGGTCCTGAACTTGATAAACTTGCAACAAGATTTATTACTGATAAACAAGTAGCTCCAGCCCAAGAAGAATTATCAACATTAGAAAAGTTAACGGGAACGGAATTACCGAGTGCTAATCCACTAGATTATTTATTTGGTAGAGGTTAATTAGAATTTTAAAATACTTCCTACAACACCACATGCCCATACAATAGCTGTAAAAATAATGAAGTATGTTAAAAGCTTCCCGACTAGTTTGAATATCGAACTTACGATTGTTACTGATAAACCTATAATCCCCATAAATTCCCCTGTAGGGCCCATATTGGGTCCTACTTCGCTATTGATACTTCTTATCCCGCTTAATGCGCTCTAAAATAGCTTCTATCACATAACGCTTCATCGTTATATTTCTAAAGAGTGCTTCAGTCTTCACTTTATGGTGAAGTTCCACCGAAAGATCTATAACCATTCTTTGTATATCAACTATTTGTTTATCCTGCTTCATTTTAGCCTCTTTTATAGTATATCTAATTCTGTACAAATGTACAACAACTTCTTCACCCCCCATTGGTCACTGGAATAACAGGGTCCACCATCGTCATTAGGACACATAAGTAATCTCTTTTGGGGGGAATCTAACTATGACAATGAAGATGCCTAATGATGTAGGTTATGGGTTAAACCAGGCCCTTATTAATCTGGCAACCAGACCTATCGTAAGCCGACGTAATCCTACAATCAGGGACAAGGGTGAATTCGGACAAATTTGGATCAACCGTACGACCGGTATCGCGTTCTATATGACTGCTATTAACGCTAATGCTTATACCTGGTATGCAGCAGCAGCAGCCGCTGCAGCATATACCGCAGCTGGTCAAGTAACCGCAGGTACGGGTCTTGTGGCTACAACCGGTGGCTTAACGGTTGTTCTTGGTGGTGCTGCTATCACCGGCAACGTAGCTATCACGGGAACACTTGATGCCACACAGATGATCACCGGTGCCCTAGGATTCACGGCAACTGCTGGTGGTGTAACGATTACCGCCGGTGGAGAAACGATCACAGCAGGCGATCTTGATGTCACTGCAGGCAACGTTAACGTTGCTCTAGGTAACATTACCGCTACCGTAGGAGATATAACCGCTACTGCCGGTGCTCTTGTTGCAGGTACAACGATTGATTCTACCGGCGATATAACATCTACCGTTGGCAATATTACAGCTACTGGCGGCAATATTGTTGCTACTGCAGGTAATATTGAAGCTACGGCGGGAACCATCACTGCTGGTACAGGGTTTACCGCAACTGCAGGTGGATTAACCGCAACCGCCGGTAATATTACAGCTACCGCTGGCGATATCGTTGCTACTGCAGGAGATATTACCGCAACAGCCGGTAACATTGCTGCTACTGCTGGTTCAGTTACTGCAGGTACAACTGTCACTGCCACACTTGGTGATATCACCGCTACTAACGGCAACCTTGTATTGGGAACAGCTACTAACATGATCGTTATGCCTGGCCCCGTCAACATTATGACCGGTGCTGGAGCTCCTGCTGCTGGTCTTGCGCTTCAAATTGGCGATCTATATATCCGCACCGATGCTGGTGGTGTCGCTGAACGTATGTATATAGCAACTGCATTGAATACGTGGACTACGGTCACCTGCGCCGCGTAATTAGGTGCCTATAAGAGGTTCATTACCACTCCTTCGTGGGACTCTTCTCAGGGTTACTAAAAAATCTTGAGAAGAGTTTCGCGACTCACATGGCGGCTTATATCATGTGGGAAGTAATAGTTATTTTTAATCTTTTTGGAAGGGGTGTTCATGGAACAACAGACAAAATTTCACTGGGTAGTAACTAAAGGTGAAAAAGGCGAACGCGTATATGAGTTCGTGATTCCCGATAAGGCACCTTATGGCGAAATACTTGATGCATCTCTTGAGATGGTAGCCGCCGCTGAGAACCTCAGTAAGCAGGTTGTTGAGAACATTAAGAAGGCCGTTGAAGAGGCTAAGAAGAAAGCTGAGACAATGCCAGTGGAAGCTGAACTTGTCTA
>Ga0172380_10003345_pt1 | contig 22182 bp, 17 predicted proteins | sample Leawe162metaG_FD_119747 | JGI IMG/M metagenome (GOLD analysis project Ga0172380, IMG submission 119747) | Leachate microbial communities from a municipal landfill in Southern Ontario, Canada - Leachate well 162 metaG | ecosystem: Engineered > Solid waste > Landfill > Unclassified | place...
CACGAGAAAACAGCTTGACCAGTGCCTGTTCGATAAACGCTTCAGTATACGTTGATTTCATTATTGCCTACACCCTTAAAAGGTTAAATTCTGAGGCGACAACTAGTCTGACACAGGGGGTACTAGGGGCTGAAGGCTATGGGCTAGAGGCTGGGCGCCAGTAATAACCGGCGCGTGGCGCCGGCATTCCTCACGCTTCACCTTCTCGCTCCTTCACCTCATTGAATTACATCAGTTTATGTTGTTTGCGTTGGCAAAAGTCAACGATTTTGGCGATTATTTGTCGTTTACCCGACATTGGAACGCCAGATGCCGTGCAAACAGCCATCATGACCACATCATGTTGTAGCAGCGCTGTTTTCACTTAATTTGGGGTTGGCGGATGGGCGCTTCCATCCGTCCTGTCCGGTTTCTCCCAGATGCTCCAGAACTGCCCGGAAAGCCGCTCTAGTGCTTGATCTGCGCCATATTTTCGGTGCTGCCTGCGGGAATTTGGCCGCTCGAAATCCGAATAGCGCTTTATCAAGCTGCCACCAGTGCAAATTAAAATATGTTGTTTGCAAATTAAACCTACATCCGGCCACGCAGCCTCGCATCTGCTTGCAACGCTATGATTTAATGCACATTTTCTGCTTGTTTTGGGTTGTTCCAGGGGTTTCCGGTTATGCGTTCGGCATTTTTCGCCTTGGGTAGGGCAGGGAATGGCGGCTTACGGCAGAACCCGGCTTATCAGTCAATTTTTTCCCTTGTGGCATATTTTTCACCCCGCTTTGCGCCCGCAACGAGAGTTATTTAATATCAATCAGTTAAGGTATTCGTGCGAGCGATAAGCGCTCATGGGCAACATTCGCTTAATTCGCTATCTCCTTATTTTTTAAGCATATTGGTTTTTCTTTGGAGGGTTCCCCCTAACTGCTTGTAGCGAAAAGGAAAAATAATATAAATCCGCTTGACCCGCCGATATTTTTTATCTATAGTGGGAAACAGTGGTGAAAAGTGGGTAATTGTGGGAAAGATTGCCCGGCTCGATATAAAAAAAGGGATGTCATGTTTCGTGGTGCGGCAGCGTTAAATCTCGATGCAAAGGGGCGCTTGGCGGTCCCGAGCAAGCATCGCGACGCGCTTCAGGTGCAGGCCGGCGGTCGTCTGGTCATGACCGCGCACCCTCATCGCTGCTTGCTGTTGTATCCCCAGCCGGCGTGGATGCCCATAGAGGAGAAGATTAAATCCCTGCCCAGTTTCGATCCCGTCGCCAGTTCCTGGAAGCGATTGCTGCTGGGTCATGCCGAGGAATTGGAACTGGACGGCGCGGGACGTTTGCTGGTGCCGCAAGTATTGCGCGAGTTGGCCGGGCTGGAAAAAGAAGTCAGGCTGGTTGGCCAGGGCGATTATTTCGAGTTGTGGGGTAAAGAAGGCTGGGATAAGCAAATGGAGCAGGCGTTTGCACCGGGTGCGACGTTGCCGCCTGCGTTCGGGGATTTTTCTCTTTGAGTATGCCGTTGCAGCACACCACCGTGCTGCTGGAAGAGGCGGTGGATGCATTGAACGTGCGCCCGGATGGTGTGTATATAGATGGCACTTTCGGGCGTGGCGGGCATAGCCGCCTGATTTTGCAGCGCTTGGGGGAAACGGGAAGGTTGGTCGCGTTCGACCGCGACCCGGAAGCGGTGGCGGCGGGGCGGGAAATCAATGACCCGCGCCTGCACTTGGTGCATAGCCGTTTTTCGGCGTTGCGCGAAGTGCTGGCGGAGTTGGGCTTGGAAAAAGTGGATGGCGTGTTGTTGGATTTGGGCGTGTCCTCGCCGCAGATCGACGATGCGGCACGGGGGTTCAGCTTCCGTTTCGACGGTCCGCTCGATATGCGCATGGATACGGCCAGCGGGCAAACCGCTGCTGAGTGGGTTAACGGCGCAACGGAACAACAACTTTACGAGGTGATAAAAGATTATGGCGAAGAGCGGTTTGCTAAACAGGTTGCAAGAACGATTGTTGCGTCTCGGCAGGATGGGGCTATCGATACCACAGGACAGCTTTCCCAGATCGTGGCTAAAGCGGTCAAAACACGCGAGCCGGGCCAGGATCCGGCAACGCGCACCTTTCAAGCTATACGGATTTTCCTCAACCAGGAGCTTGAAGAGTTGTCGCTAATATTGCCGCAATGCGTCGAGGTGCTGGCGCCGCGCGGGCGGCTGGCGGTGATCAGCTTTCATTCGCTGGAAGACCGTGTGGTCAAGCGTTTTATCCGCGATCTGGAAAAGCCGGATACGCTGCCTGCCAGACTGCCGATACGCGCCCGGGATTTGCCCGCGCCTCGTCTGGTGGCGGTGGGTAAGGCGCGTCGCGCGTCGCAGTCGGAAATTTCCGCCAATCCCCGCGCGCGCAGCGCGGTGTTGCGCGTAGCGGAACGCACCGAGGCCAACTGAAATGACCCGCCTTAACCTGATCCTCGTGCTAATCGCGGTGATTTGCGCTGTCGGCGTAGTCACGTCGCAGCATAAGGCGCGCAAGCTGTTCACCGAGTTGCAGCAGGAGCAGGCGAAGGCGTTGCAGATGGATGTGGAATGGGGGCAATTGCAGTTGGAGCAAAGCACCTGGGCGATGCATGCGCGCATCGAAAAAATCGCCACCAATTTCCTGGAGATGCAGGTGCCGGATTCGGCGCGCATACAGGTGGTGTCGGCGCAGCCGGGGCGGGAGAGCACGGCGCCGGATGCATCGGAGCCAGCCAAGGCAAACCAGGATAAAGGATTGCTGCCGTGAGCATTGTCTTGAATCCGCTGAAAGCAGGCAGCGTCGCCAACCCGTTCCAGGGCGGCGGGCGGACGGCCAAGCGGGCGGAAGTGCTGCGCCTGCCGGTGTGGCGCATGCGCATCCTGGCGATATTGTTGCTGTTGTGGTTTATTGGTTTGTTCGGGCGGGCGCTGTATTTGCAGGGCTTGAACAACGAATTCCTGCGCCAGAAAGGCGACGCGCGCACCAACCGGGTGGTGGAGATCACCGCCCACCGCGGCATGATTACCGACCGCCACGGCGAACCGCTGGCGATCAGCACACCGGTCGAAGCGGTGTCGGTCAGCCCGCGCGATCTCGAAATCACCCCGGAAAAACTCGGCCAATTGGCAAAATTGCTGGAAATAGATAAAACCGAGTTGCGCAAGCGCCTCAACCAGCCGCAACGCGATTTCATCTACCTTAAGCGCCAGATGCCGCCGGAGCATGCGGCCAAGGTGATGGAGCTGGCTATTCCCGGTATATTCCTGCAGCACGAATACCGCCGCTATTATCCGTCCGGCGAAGTGGTTGCTCACTTGTTAGGCTTCACCGGCGTCGACGACAACGGCCAGGAAGGGCTGGAACTGGCGTTTCAGGACAGCCTGTCCGGCAAGCCGGGCAGCCGCCGGGTGGTCAAGGATCGGTTGGGACACATCGTCGAGGACGTGGAAAGCATACGCGCCCCGCAGGAAGGGCGCGACTTGGTGCTGAGCATAGACCGCAAGCTCCAATATCTCGCCTACCGCGAGCTAAAAGCCGCCGTCGAAGCGCACAAGGCCAAGGCCGGCGCCATCGTGGCGATAGACGCGAAAACCGGCGAAATTCTGGCTCTGGCCAATTTGCCCGCCTTCAACCCGAACAATCGCGTCAAGCTCAACCGCAGCACGACCCGCAACCGTGTCGTCACCGATATTTTCGAACCCGGCTCGACGATGAAGCCGTTCACTATCGCGGCGGCGCTCGAAGCCGGCATTGTCAAGCCGGAAACCCAGATACAGACCGCGCCGGGCAATTTGACCATAGGCAGCGCGACGATTCATGACTCCCACCCGGAAGGCAACCTCAGCGTGGCGGGCGTGATACAGAAATCCAGCAATGTCGGGGCCGCCAAGATTGCTTTGTCGCTGTCCTCGGAAAGCCTGTGGAGCATGTTTGACCATGCCGGCTTCGGCAGCCTGCCGAAGAGCGATTTTCCCGGCGAGGCGACCGGCAAGCTGCGACCTTACAAGACTTGGCGTCCCATTGAGCAGGCCACTATGTCGTATGGGCACGGCATTTCGGTCAGCCTGCTGCAATTGGCGCGCGCTTACATGATGTTCGCCGACGACGGCGAGATCAAGCCGGTTTCCCTGGTCAAGCTGGACGCACCCAAGGCCGGCCTGCCGGTGATTTCGAAGGCCAATGCGCGCGCGGTGCGCGCAATGCTTGAACTGGTGGTGCAGCCCGGCGGCACGGCGCCGCGCGCCCAAGTGATGGGCTACCGCGTGGCGGGCAAAACCGGCACCGCGCACAAGCAGGAAAATGGCCATTATCTCGAAAACCGTTATGTCGCCTCGTTTGTCGGTTTCGCGCCGGCCAGCGACCCGCGCCTGATCGTCGCGGTAATGATAGACGAACCGAGCAACGGCCAGTATTACGGCGGCATAGTCGCCGCGCCGGTGTTCAGCCGCGTGATGGCGGGCGCGTTGCGTCTGCTCTCCGTCACGCCGGACGCGCCGACCCAGAATATTCTCGTGCCGCCGGAAGACGCGCCTGAAGTCAAGGAGATGGTATGAACGTCAGAGGACAGAGGACAGAGGACAGAGGACAGAAGAACCTTTTTCATAGTCCGTTCCATGATAAAGGCATTGACCGGGAAGGGCTTATCCAAGGATTGTCTTCCGTTTTTGGTTTTCTGTCCTCCGTGAATCAGAAAGCGGTTTCTGAAGTCTCGACTTCAGGCATCTGTCCTCTGTCCTCTGTCCTCTGTCATCTGACAAGCGATAGTCGCGCTGTTCGTCCGGGTGATACTTTTGTCGCCTATCCCGGCGAGCGGCAGGATGGGCGCAAGTATATTCCCGACGCGATTCGCGCGGGCTGCAATGCGGTGCTGTGGGAGCGTGGCGGTTTCACCTGGAACCCTTCGTTGCTTATCCCCAACCTGGGCGTCGAGGACTTGCGTTCCAAGGCGGGAGTTATCGCCGAGCAGGCGTATGGCAACCCTTCCGAAAAGTTATGGATGATCGGCGTCACCGGCACCAACGGCAAGACCTCCTGCGCTCACTGGCTGGCGCAGGCTCTGACGTGGCTGTCCCGCAAGAGCGCGGTGATGGGCACGCTGGGCAACGGTTTCGCGGGTAGCCTGACGCCATCCCCCAACACCACGCCGGATGCGCTGGAGCTGCACCGGCAGTTGCGGGAATACCTCGATGCCGGCGCGCAATGCGTGGCGATGGAAGTTTCCTCGCACGGCCTGGCGCAGGGGCGGGTCAATGGTGTGCATTTCGACGTGGCGCTGCTCACCAACCTGTCGCGCGATCATCTCGACTACCACGGCGACATGGCTGCCTATGCGACCACCAAGGCCAGCCTGTTCGGCTGGCCGGGGCTGAAGTACGCGGTGCTCAACCTGGACGACCCGTTCGGCGCGGAATTGGCCGGCAAGCTGGGCTGCTCCGGTGTGCAGGTGGTGGGCTACAGCCTGGAAGGCAACCGGGAAAACGCCCATTTCGCCATCCTCGCCAGGAAGTTGCGCCTGGGTGCTGCGGGCATCGCATTCGAAGTGGCGACCCCGTGGGGGACTGCCGACCTCGCCAGCCCCTTGCTCGGGCGCTTTAACGCGCAAAACCTGCTGGCGACGCTGGCCGGCCTGCTGGTCAGCGGGGTTGCGCTTGCAGAAGCGATTGCGGCGCTGGAGCGCATCCAGCCGGTGGCGGGGCGTATGCAAAAACTGGGCGGCTCCGGCAAACCGCTGGTAGTGGTGGATTACGCCCACACCCCGGACGCACTGGAAAAAGTGCTCGCCACCTTGAAAGAAGTCGCGGCAGGGCGGCTGATTTGCGTCTTCGGCTGCGGCGGCGGGCGCGACAAGGGTAAGCGCCCGCTGATGGGTGCAGCCGCATCAAGGCTGGCCGATGCGGTCATCGTCACCAGCGACAACCCGCGCCACGAAGACCCGCAAGCCATCATCAACGACATCGTCGCCGGCATGAACGCCAACTACCATGTCATGGAAGACCGCGCACTCGCGATCTGCGAAGCGATCCGGCAAGCCGCACCGCACGACGTGGTGCTGATCGCCGGCAAGGGACACGAGGAATACCAGGAAATGAACGGAACCAAACTGCCGTTTTCCGACACCGACGTTGCCCAACGGGTGTTGCAGGACTATACGCCATGCTGAATCCCATGTTGAACCCCATGTTGAACCTCAGCTCCGCCGCGAAATTGATCGCCGCCGAACACCGTGGCGCAGATGTGTTTTTTAACGCTGTCTCCACCGACAGCCGCAAAATCGCGCCGGGCGACCTGTTCGTTGCACTGCACGGCGAAAATTTCGACGGACGCGATTTCGTCACCCAAGCCATCGCGCAGGGGGCAGTCGCCGCAATGGTGGACAGGAATCAGGGATCAGGAATCAGGAATCAGGCATCAGAGGACAGAAGACAGAGGACAGAAGACAGATTGAATCTGCCCGCTGATTGGGATGATGTTCCGCTGTTAGTGGTGTCGGACACGCGGCTTGCTTTGGGGTCTTTGGCGGCGCAATGGCGCAAGCGCTTTGCTGCTTCACGGACAGAGCAGACGGTCAGCACCGTGGACGACTCAATCTGTCTTCTGTCCTCTGTCCTCTGTCCTCTGATTGCAATAACCGGCAGCAACGGCAAGACTACGGTCAAGGAAATGCTGGCCGCGATTTTGCGCGTAGCCGCCGGGCAGGACAGCGTGTTGGCGACTTCGGGCAATTTCAACAACGACATCGGCCTGCCGCTGACGTTGCTGAAATTGCGCGACGGGCATCGCTATGCCGTGATCGAGATGGGCATGAACCACCCCGGCGAAATCGCTTATCTGACCGACATTGCCCGGCCCGATGTGGCGCTGATCACCAATGCCCAGCTGGCGCATCTGGCCGGGCTGGGCACGGTGGAAGCCGTGGCGCGCGCCAAGGGCGAGATTTTCCAGGGGCTGGCGGCGGACGGGACGGCGGTTATCAACGCCGACGACCCGCATGTCGGCCTGTGGCGCGAACTGGCGGGCGCGCGCCGCGTGCTGACCTTCGGCCTGGACGCAACAGTCAACGTTACGGCGGCCTACGAATTGCATCCCGGCGGCTGCAAATTATCCGTTACCACACCGAAAGGTCGTTTCGACGTGGCCTTGCAGGCCGCAGGCGCGCACAACGTGCGCAACGCGCTGACGGCGACGGCGGCGGCAACGGCGCTCGGCGTCGAAATTGAGGCAATAGCACAGGGGCTGGCGGCCTTCTCCCCGGTGCAAGGCCGATTGCAGGCGAAACCGGGGCTGCACGGCGCCACACTGATCGACGACACCTACAACGCCAACCCTGGTTCGGTGCGCGCCGCGATAGACGCGCTGGCCGCGTATTTGGGAAGCACCGTGATAGTGCTGGGCGATATGGGCGAATTGGGTGCAGACGCGCCGCGCCTGCACCGCGAAATCGGCGCTTACGCAAAGCAGGCGGGCATCACCCGATTGCTCGCGCTGGGCGAAGCCAGCCGCGAAACCGCAACAGGATTTGGCTTAGGCGGACGGCATTTCGAATATGTCGAGGATTTGCTGCACGAACTGGAAAATCTGCTGGCGCCCCAAGTCACGGTGCTGGTCAAAGGCTCGCGCTTCATGAAAATGGAGCGGGTGGTGAAATGTCTGGTAATTGGTGAGTCAGTGATGGGGAATGAGTGATGGGTGACATGAGTAATAGGGAATGGGTGATGGGTGATGGGAAAAGCGTCGAGGCAATTTCGCCGATTTCGGTTTTCCGTTGCTTTTCGGAACTGGTGCGAGCCGGGTTTACCCATCACCCATCGCCCATTACCCATTACCCCTCAAGGAGTCATCCATGCTATTAGCCCTCTTCCACTGGCTCGGGCAGGATGTGCGCGCATTCAACGTGTTCGGTTACATCACGTTGCGCGCGGTGCTGGCCACGCTCACCGCGCTGGTGATTTCGTTCGTGGTCGGGCCGTTGATGATCAAGAAACTCACCGCCTACAAAATCGGCCAGTCGGTGCGCAGCGACGGTCCCCAGACCCACCTGGTCAAGGCCGGCACGCCGACCATGGGCGGCGCGCTGATCCTGGTGGCGATAGCCATTGCCACCCTGCTGTGGGCCGACTTGCGCAACCGCTATGTGTGGGTGGTGCTGATCGTCACGCTGGGTTTCGGCGTGATCGGCTGGATAGACGATTACCGCAAGGTCGTGCATCGCAATCCCAAAGGCTTGTCGGCCAAAACCAAGCTTTTCTGGCAGTCGCTGATCGGCGCCGGAGTGGCGATCTACCTGGCTTCGAGCGCGACACTGCCGGCGCAGACCGAACTGATCGTGCCGTTTTTCAAGACGGTTGCGCTCCCGCTCGGCAGCGTGGGATTCATGGTGCTGACTTATCTGGTGGTCGTCGGCAGCAGCAACGCGATCAATCTGACCGACGGCCTCGACGGCCTGGCGATCATGCCGACCGTGATGGTGGCGGGCGCGCTGGCGATATTCGCGTATGTCACGGGGCACTTGGTGTTTGCCCGCTACCTGGGCATTCCCTATATCCCCGGCGCCGGCGAACTGGCGGTGTTCTGCACGGCGATAGTGGGTGCCGGCCTGGGGTTTCTGTGGTTCAACGCCTACCCCGCGGAAGTGTTCATGGGCGACGTAGGCGCGCTGGCGCTGGGTGCGGCGCTAGGCATCGTCGCGGTGATCGTGCGCCAGGAAATCGTGCTGTTCGTGATGGGCGGCGTGTTCGTGGTGGAAACCTTGTCGGTGATGCTGCAAGTGGCCTCGTTCAAACTCACCGGAAAACGCATTTTCCGCATGGCGCCGCTGCATCACCACTATGAATTGAAAGGCTGGAAAGAAAACCAAGTGGTGGTGCGTTTCTGGATCATATCGATGATGCTGGTGTTGGTGGGGCTTTCGACGTTGAAACTGCGGTAAGGGCGTTAGGGGATAGGCGTGAGGGGTGAGGCGAAGAGTGTGCGGTTTTTTTGCGCCTCACCCCTCACGCCTTACCAAGGAAAATGAAATTAAGGTGAGAGCGCGAGACGTGAAGATCATAAAGGAAATAGGGGTAAGGCGTGGGATGTTCGGGGTTTTTCGCCTCACCCCTTCCCTCTCACGCCTCACCAGTTAAGACCATGGAACTCAAAAACAAAAACATACTAGTGCTCGGCCTCGGCGACACCGGCTTGTCGCTGGCGCGCCGGCTGGTTCTGCGCGGGGCGCGGGTGACGGTCGCGGACAGTCGCGTAGCACCACCGCACGTCGAACGGTTGCGCGCGGAGCTGCCGGATGTTGTCTTGGTCACCGGCCCCTATCGCCCAGAGGAATTCATTGCTGCGGAAATCATCGCCATCAGCCCCGGCGTCCCGCTGGCCGAGCCGCTGGTCGCCACCGCGATTGCGCGCGGCGTGCCGGTAGTCGGCGACATTGAACTATTTGCCCGGCAGATCAGAGGACAGAAGACAGAAGACAGAAGACAGAAAAACCACCTTGAAGTCTGTCCTCTGTCCTCTGTCCTCTGTCCTCTGGTGATTGCTATTACCGGCTCCAACGGCAAGAGCACCGTCACCGAAATGGTCGGCGCGATGTGCCGCAAGGCGGGATTGAATACTGTGGTGGCGGGCAATATCGGCCTGCCGGTGTTGGATGCGTTGACCGCAGCCGAGCGTGACGGCAGCGCGCCGGATGTTTATGTGCTGGAACTCTCCAGTTTTCAACTGGAAACTACATCCAGCCTCAACCCGACGGCGGCGACGGTGTTGAATGTGACGGAAGACCATCTCGACCGCTACAGCGGAATGACGGACTACGCCGCCGCCAAGGCGCGCATCTTTGCAGGCAGTGGCGCGCAGGTGCTGAATCGCCAGGATGCCTGGAGCAGCGGTATGGCGGCGGCAGGACGAAATATCGTGACCTTCGGCCTGGATGCGCCACGCAACGATCATGAATGGGGGCTGCGCCAAATCGACGGTGCAACTTGGCTGGCGCGCGGCGCGGAAAACCTGATGGCGTTGCGCGAATTGCCGCTGGCCGGCTTGCACAATGCCGCCAACGCGCTGGCGGCGTTGGCCTTGTGCGATATGGCGGGATTGGCGACGCAGCCGCTGCTGGCGGCATTGCGCGAATTCCAGGGATTGCCGCACCGGGTTGCGAAAGTCGCGGAAATTAATGGCGTGACCTATTACGACGACTCCAAGGGCACCAACGTCGGCGCGACGGTGGCGGGTATCAGAGGACAGAAGACAGAAGACAGAGGACAGAAGACCGTCTTGATCGCAGGCGGGGATGGTAAGGGGCAGGATTTTAGTCCGTTGCGGGCGGCGGTGGAGAGTTGTGCTCGTGCGGTGATATTGATTGGGCGTGATGCGCCGAAGATTGAGGCGGCGTTGCTTGGGTGTGGTGTGCCACTGCTGAATTCCGCGACGTTGGAACAGGCGGTTACGCTCGCCGCAGAACAAGCGCAGCCCGGCGATGCGGTGCTGTTGTCGCCGGCTTGCGCCAGTTGGGACATGTTCAGAAACTACGAACATCGTGCGGAAGTATTCATCGCGGCGGTTCAGCAACTATCAGAGGACAAAAGACAGAATGCAAACGGTGAAACATCTTCCGCAAAATCTGTCCTCTGACCATGAGCCACTTTACGTCGCCGCTTGCCGCCAGCCACGCAAAACCGGATTACGACCGCGTGCTGCTGTGGATCATCATCCTGATGCTCGGGTTCGGGCTGGTGATGGTGTATTCGGCGTCGATTTCCATCGCGGCGGCTGACCGGCACACCGGCTACCAGGAAACTTATTTCCTGCTGCGTCAGTCGGTCTATGTGGCGGTGGCGCTGGTGAGTGGGTTCGCCGCGTTCCAGGTGCCGCTCAAAATGTGGCAGGAAGCAGCGCCCTACCTGTTTTTGTTCGGCATCGTGCTGCTTGCGCTGGTGCTGATTCCGGGCATCGGGCGGGATGTCAACGGCAGCCGGCGCTGGCTGTCGCTGTTCGTGGTGAATTTGCAGCCTTCCGAACTGATGAAATTGTTCGCGGTGATGTACGCCGCCGACTACACGGTGCGCAAGGCGGCCTATATGGACGACTTCAAGCGCGGTTTTTTGCCGATGCTGCTGGTGATGCTGCTGGTTGGCGGATTGCTGTTGCGCGAGCCGGATTTCGGCGCGTTCGCGGTGATTACCGCAATCGCGATGTCGGCGCTGTTTCTCGGCGGGTTGCACTGGAAGCAACTGGCCGGCTTGATCGTGCTGTTGGTTGTTGGCTTTTTATTGTTGATCTGGACTTCGCCCTATCGCATGCAGCGCATCCTCGGCTTCATGGACCCGTGGGCCGACCCGTTCGGCAAGGGCTACCAGCTATCCCACGCGTTGATCGCGTTCGGGCGCGGCGAATGGTTCGGCGTCGGCCTGGGCGGCAGTGTGGAAAAATTGTTTTACCTGCCGGAAGCGCACACTGACTTTTTATTGGCGGTGATCGCCGAGGAACTGGGTTTCGCCGGGGTCAGCGTGGTATTGGCGATGTTCGCCTGGCTCACGCTACGCGCCTTCGCCATCGGTAAAAAAGCGGCCATGCAAGAGCGTCATTTCGCAGCACTTGTCGCCTACGGCATCGCCGTGTGGCTAGGGTTGCAGGCAATCATCAACATCGGCGTGAACATGGGCGTACTGCCCACCAAGGGCTTGACCCTGCCGCTGCTCTCCTTCGGCGGCAGCGGCGTCGTCGCCAACTGCGCCGCCATCGGAGTGCTGATGCGCATCGATTGGGAGAGCCGGCAGAAACAGAAGGGGTATGAGGTTTAACGGTGATGGGTAATGGGTAATGGGTGATGCGATAGATGATGGACGATGAGGAATAGGCGATGGGTGAAGAGATACGAAACAGGAATGAGGGAGGGAATGGGGTTACCCATCACCCATCACCCATTACCCATCACCCAACCAGAACCCTCCTCATCATGGCCGGCGGCACCGGCGGGCATGTGTTTCCGGCGCTGGCGGTGGCGGAGGCGTTGAAGGCGCACGGCTGGAATATCGTATGGCTGGGAACAAAAGGCGGCATGGAAGCGCGGTTGGTGGCGCAAAAGGGCTATCCAATGGAGTTCGTCCGGTTTTCCGGGGTGCGCGGCAAGGGGCTGATGCGTCTGGCGGTGTTGCCGGCGCGGTTGCTTATGGCGTTTGCGCAAAGCATTGCCATCTTGCTGCGCGTGCGTCCCGACGTGGTGCTGGGCATGGGCGGCTTTGCCGCCTTCCCCGGCGGGCTGATGGCGGTGTTGCTGGCGAAGCCGCTGGCGATTCACGAGCAAAATTCCGTCGCCGGGCTGACCAACCGCGTGTTGGCGCGCTTGGCCGACCGGGTGCTGACGGGATTTCCCGACCCGTTCGGCGGCAAGATCGAACATATCATGGTCGGCAATCCGGTGCGCGCCGACATTAGCGCGCTGGCCGCACCGGAACAACGCTACGCCGGGCGCACCGGTCGCCTGCGCCTGCTGGTGATCGGCGGCAGTTTGGGTGCTGCGGCGCTCAACAAAACGCTGCCGCAGGCGCTGGCGCTGTTGCCGGAAAACGAACGCCCGATTGTGACCCATCAGTCCGGGGCGAAACAGTTGGAAGCGTTGCAGGCAAATTACCAAACAGCCGGTGTGCAAGCGGATACGCGGGCATTCATCGACGACATGGCGGAATGGTATGGTTGGTGCGACCTATTGGTATGCCGGGCGGGTGCGCTGACGCTGGCGGAAATCACTGCCGCCGGGGTGGCGAGCGTGCTGGTGCCCTATCCCCATGCGGTGGATGACCACCAGACCCACAACGCGCGTTTCTTAAGCGACAACGGCGCGGCAGTGCTGCTGCCGCAGCCGGAATTGAAAGCAGAAAAACTAGCGGAATTGCTGAAAAATTTTACCCGCGACAAATTGCTGGCAATGGCGCAAGCGGCGCGCAAACTGGCGAAACCGGATGCAACGGCGGATGTGGCGCGGGTGTGTGTGGAATTGGGTGAGGGGTGAGGGGTGAGGCGAGGAGTGGTGAAATGGGTATATCTGGAGTTGGAAAAGGACGGTATCTGAAGTGAATGGGAAAAGTGACAGCGGTGTAAGCGAAGTGAGGAATACCCCTCACCTCTCACCCCTCACCCCTCACGGGCAAACGCTATGAAATACAAAGTCAAACACATCCATTTCGTCGGCATCGGCGGTTCCGGCATGAGCGGGATAGCCGAGGTGTTGCTCAACCTGGGGTTCGAGGTGAGCGGTTCCGATCTGGCCGAAAACGCCGCGACGCGCCACCTGAGAAGCCTGGGCGCTCACGTAGTGTTGGGTCATGCCGCAGAAAACCTGGATGCGACACCCAGCCCCCAAGACGCAACACTCAGCACTCAGCACTCAGCACTCGGAACTCAGCACTCGGAACTCAGCACTCAGCACTCGGCACTCAGCACTCAAGTCGTGGTGGTATCCACTGCGGTGAAGGCGGACAACCCCGAAGTGGTGGCGGCGCGCGCGCGGAAAATTCCAGTGGTGCCGCGCGCGATGATGCTGGCCGAACTGATGCGTTTTCGCCAAGGCATCGCGGTGGCCGGCACGCACGGCAAGACCACCACCACCAGCCTGATCGCCAGCATCCTGGGCGAGGCGGGCATGGACCCGACTTTCGTGATCGGTGGCAAGTTGGAAGCGGCGGGTTCGCACGCGCGCCTGGGGCAGGGCGAATTCCTGGTGGCCGAGGCCGACGAATCGGACGCTTCGTTCCTGTACCTCACGCCGGTAATGGCGGTGGTCACCAATATCGACGCGGACCATATGGAAACCTACGGCCATGATTTCGAGCGGCTAAAAGGCGCTTTCGTCGATTTCATCCAGCGTCTGCCGTTTTACGGCCTGGCGGTGGTATGCGCCGACGACGCCAATGTGCAATCCATCATGCCGCGCGTTAGCAAACCGCTGGTGACTTACGGCGTGAGTGAGGCGGCGCAGGTGCGGGCGACGCAGATCAGCCATTGCGGCGGGCAAATGTGTTTCAGCGTGGTGCGCGCTGACCAGCCGGATTTGGCGGTCACCCTCAACCTGCCGGGGCGCCATAACGTGCTCAATGCACTGGCGGCGATAGCGGTGGCGATGGAAGTGGGCGTACACGACGCCGCCATCGTCAAGGGTTTGGCCGAATTCAAGGGAGTGGGGCGGCGGTTTCAGAGGTATGGGGAGGTGGTCTTGCCGGATGCGAATGTTTCCTCTTCCTCTAGCGGATCACCCTCACCCCAACCCTCTCCCGGAGGGAGAGGGGGCGATGGTGAAAGGCGCTTTACTTTAATTGACGATTACGGCCATCACCCGGTGGAAATGGCCGCGACGCTGGCTGCGGCGCGCGGCGCGTTCCCCGGTAAACGGCTGGTGCTGGCATTCCAGCCGCACCGCTACACGCGGACGCGCGACTTATTTGAGGATTTCGCCAGGGTGCTGTCCACCGTGGACGTGTTGCTGCTTGCGGAAGTCTACCCGGCGGGCGAAGCGCCCATCGTCGCTGCGGACGGACGCGCGCTGGCGCGCGCGGTGCGGGTGCAGGGCAAAGTAGAGCCGATTTTCGTGGAAAACATCGCAGAGTTGCCGCAAGCCATACTGAATACGGTGCGCGATGGCGATGTGGTGCTGACCATGGGCGCCGGATCGATAGGACAAGTTGCGAATCAGGTATCAGGAATCAGGAATCAGGCGCTTTCTGACTCATGATTCATGAAAAGGCGGAACCGATTTTTGTTGAAAACATCGCCAGCCATCATGGATGTGGCTCGCAACGCAGACGTGGCGATGGCGATGGGCGTAGGATCATTAAAGAGCAGGTAGTGAATCAGGGATCATGCAGCAGGTATCTCCTGATGCCTGATTCCTGAATGCTGAAAAGGAGATTGATATGAATCTGGCTTTGGCGGTAATGCCCGCGCCGTTGCGCGGCATCATGTTGAACGATGAGCCGATGAGCAAACACACTAGTTGGCGGGTGGGCGGGCCGGCGGAATATGCCTATATCCCGGCGGATATCGCCGATCTGGCGAGTTTCCTGCAAAGCCTGCCGCAGGATGAGCCGGTGTATTTCGTCGGACTCGGCAGCAATCTGTTGGTGCGCGACGGCGGCGTGCGCGGCACGGTGATTTTGCTGCATGGCGCGTTGAACCAGATCAGCCCGTGGCACGAAAAATCCGGCAACTTGACCCAAGTGGTGGGCATCTATGTCGAAGCCGGCGTGCCCAGCCCCAAGGTAGCGCGTTATGCCGCGATGAACAACTTGCAGGGGGCGGAATTTCTGGCCGGCATACCCGGCACCCTGGGCGGCGCGCTGGCGATGAATGCCGGCAGCTATGGCGCGGAAACCTGGGGGCGGGTGGCGGAAGTGCTCACTATCGACCGTTACGGCGAATTGCACCGGCGTATGCCGCAGGACTTCATGGTGGGATACCGCCATGTAACGCTCAAGAAGGACGAAAAGGAATGGTTCGTGGCGGCATGGCTACGTTTCCCAAAAGGCGATGAGGCGTCATCCCGCGCCAAAATCAAGGAACTGCTGGAAAGGCGCGTTGCCAGCCAGCCGCTCAATTTGCCCAACGCCGGTTCGGTATTCCGCAACCCGCCGGGCGACCATGCCGCGCGCCTGATCGAGTCCTGCGACCTGAAAGGCGCGCGCGTCGGCGGCGCCGAAGTATCGCAAAAACATGCCAACTTCATCGTCAACAACGGCAACGCCCACGCCGGCGACATCGAATCGCTGATTACCCTGGTGCAGGACACCGTAATGGAAAAACACGGCGTGGCGTTGGTGAGGGAAGTGCGGATTATCGGGGAAGCGGCGTAGCGGGCGAAGCGTGAGGCGTGAGGGGTGAGGGGTGAGGGGGATGCGTTGTGGAATATTTTAGAGGGAAATTATGAGCGGAATGAATGATGGTGAAGCGGTAAGCGTTGGAGATGGTGGGATTGCCCCTCACCCCTCACCCCTCACCCCTCACGCTTTAGGCAAAATCGCCGTCCTGCTGGGCGGCAAATCCGCCGAGCGCGAGGTTTCGTTGAAAAGCGGCAGCGCGGTGCTGGCGGCGCTCAAACGGCGCGGGGTGGACGCGCATCCGTTTGATCCTGCGGAACGCGAATTGGGCGACCTGAAAAAAGAAGGCTTTGCCTGCGCATTCATCGCGCTGCATGGCGGTTATGGCGAGGACGGCACGCTGCAAGGGGCGCTGGAATTGATGGGCATGCCCTATACCGGCAGCGGGGTGCTGGCTTCCTCGCTGGCGATGGATAAATGGCGCACCAAGCTGATCTGGCAGGCAGCCGGCATTCCGGCGCCGGAATACGTGGTGCTCGACGCTGCCGCCGATTTCGCCGCAGTCGAAGCGCGCTTAGGGTTGCCGCTGTTCGTGAAACCGGCGCGCGAAGGCTCCAGCATCGGCGTAGCCAAGGTGAAAAACCCCGGCGAACTGCGCGCCGCCTTTGATTCGGCGGCGCGGCACGACCCGCTGGTGATCGCGGAAGCCTACATCGGCGGGGGCGAATACACCGTTGCAATACTTGGCGATGTGGCGTTGCCGGTGATCAAGATTGAGCCGGCCAACGAATTTTACGACTTTGAGGCGAAATACCTGCGCGACGACACGCGCTACCTGTGCCCATGCGGGTTCACGCCGGAACAGGAAAAAAGCATACAGGAGCAAGCGCAAAAAGCCTTCGCGGTGATCGGCGGCAACGGCTGGGGACGGGTGGATTTCCTGATGGATGAGGCCGGCAACCCGTATTTCCTGGAGGTCAACACCGCGCCGGGCATGACCGACCACAGCCTGGCGCCGATGGCGGCGCGCGCGGCGGGATTGAGTTTCGAGGATTTGGTGGTGAAGATTTTGGAGATGGCGCTTGAAGGCAGGGGCTAGACAAGTAGGGTGGGCACGTTTTTTGTGCCCACGCGGTCAGCGGAGTTTCCGCGTGGGCACAAAAAACGTGCCCACCCTACCCGAATAGCCCCTAGTCCCTAGCCCCTGATGAAATGTGGGATAAACCGCAAATGACCTTATGGCTCGCCAACCTGCTTTACGGGCTGGCGGCGGTGTTGATGCTGTACGCGGGGTTTTTTCTGCTGGTGCATTTGCCGGTGTTTCCGCTACGCAAGCTGGATGTGAACGGCAAGTTGAACCATGTGAATCGCGAACAGGTGAAACTGATCGTGCAACAGGAAATGAAGGGAAATTTTTTTACCTTGGATATTAAAAAAATACGCGGCGCCTTCGAAAAACTGCCCTGGGTGCGCACGGTGAACGTTCGTCGGCGTTGGCCGGACCAATTGGAAGTGGCGTTGGAAGAACATCAGGCATTGGCGCGCTGGGGCGCCATCGGTCTGGTCAACACGCGCGGCGAGGTGTTCCAGGCGGCATCAAACGAAGCGCTGCCGGAATTCATCGGGCCGACGCCGGAGTCCGCCAAGGATATCGCCGAGCATTACGTGCTGTTCAAAGCCACGCTGGCGCCGCTCAAGCAAGAGCCGGCGCAGATCGTACTGAGTCCGCGCCGTTCCTGGCAGGTGCGCTTGAAAAGCGGGCTGAACCTGGAATTGGGACGGGAAGAAGTGGTGCAGCGCATAGAGAAATTCGCCGGCGTGTTCGAGCGCTCAGTCGCCAAATTGCCGGCCACGGTAAATTACGTCGATCTGCGCTATCCCAACGGCTTCGCGGTGCGCTACCCGGCCATGGCGGCGCACACATCGGCGGGAGCCGGCAAGGCAAGCGGCGCGGATAAAAAACCCGCCCCGGCAGGGACCAGCAAGCAAGGAGCAAAGCATGGCTAAAGCCAGAGAAAACAAGAACATGATCGTAGGTCTTGACATCGGCACCTCGAAAATCGTCGCCATCGTCGCGGAGATACTGCCCGAGGGGCGGCTGGAGATTGTCGGCATCGGCCAGCATACGTCGCGCGGAATGCGCAAGGGCATGGTGGTGAACATCGACTCGACCGTCAACGCCATCCAGCGCGCGCTGGAGGAAGCCGAACTGATGGCCGACTGCAAAATCAGCGAAGTATTCACCGGCATCGCCGGCAGCCACATCAAAAGCATCAATTCGCACGGCATGGTGGCGATCAAGGACAAGGAAGTAAACCAGTCGGACGTTGACCGCGTGATCGAAACGGCGCGCGCGGTGATTATCCCGGCGGAGCAGCAAATACTCCACATCCTCACCCAGGAATTCATCATAGACGGCCAGGAAGACGTGCGCGAACCGCTCGGGATGAGCGGCGTCAAGCTGGAAGTGCGGGTGCATATCGTCACCGGCGCCATCGCAGCCGCCCAAAACATCATCAAGTGCGTGCGCCGCTGCGGCCTGGAAGTGCTCGACCTGATCCTGCAACCGCTGGCGTCGAGCTACGCGGTGCTGACCGAAGACGAAAAATACCTGGGCGTGTGCCTAGTGGACATCGGCGGCGGCACCACCGACATCGCCATCTTCACCAACGGCGCAATACGCCACACGGCGGTGATTCCCATCGCCGGCGACCAGATCACCAACGACATCGCGATGGCGCTACGCACGCCGACGCTGGAAGCGGAAGACATCAAGCGGCGATACGGCTGCGCGTTGCGCCAATTGGCCGATCCGACCGCGATGATAGAAGTGCCCGGCGTCGGCGAGCGCGGCGCGCGCCAATTGTCGCGCCAGACTTTGGGCGAAGTAATAGAGCCGCGCGTCGAGGAACTTTACACCCTGGTGCAAGCGGAATTGCGCCGTAGCGGGTTTGAAGAAATGCTGCGCTCCGGCATCGTCATCACCGGCGGCAGCAGCGACATGCAAGGCATGGTCGAACTGGGCGAGGAAGTATTCCACCTGCCGGTGCGGCTGGGATGCCCGAATTATCAGGGGGGATTGGCCGAACTGGTGAATTCCCCACGCTTTTCCACCTGCTACGGCTTGCTGCTGGCGGGAACCGAGCAATACCAGCGCCACCAGTTGAACAATTTGCAGACCGGATCAATGGCGCAAATCATGAACAAGATGAAGAGTTGGTTCAGTAATTTTTGAATTTGAAGCGTGAAGAGTGAGGAGTGGAGAGTTTCGGGGCGCGTCTGGTTCTCGACTCATCACTCCTGACTGAAAAAGTTTTTGAAATAACCGGCATTTAAATCTAGGGAGTTAGAGCTATGAATAGCATGTTTGAAATTGTGGATGTGGAAGCCAAAGAAGCCATCATCAAAGTCATCGGCGTGGGCGGATGCGGCGGCAATGCGGTGGATCACATGATCCGTAGCGGCCTGACCGGCGTCGAATTCATTTGCGCCAATACCGACGCCCAAGCGCTGAAACGCAATCTCGCTGCGTCCCAACTGCAACTGGGCACCACCCTGACCAAGGGACTGGGCGCCGGCGCCAAGCCCGACGTGGGGCGGGAAGCCGCACTGGAAGACCGCGACCGGATCGCCGAAATGATTCAAGGCGCCGACATGCTGTTCATCGCCGCCGGCATGGGCGGCGGCACCGGCACCGGCGCCGCCCCCATCGTCGCGCAGGTGGCGCAGGACATGGGTGTGCTGACGGTGGCGGTGGTCACCCGGCCTTTCACATTCGAGAACAAACGCGTCAAAGTAGCACAAACGGGCATTGAGGAACTGGCGAAATACGTCAACTCGATGATCGTTGTGCCAAATGAAAAACTGATGGAAGTGCTGGGCGACGATGTCTCCTTCCAGGACGCCTTCAAGGCCGCCAACGGCGTGCTGCACGGCGCGGTGTCCGGCATTGCCGACATTATCAACAACTCCGGCCTGGTAAACGTAGACTTCGCCGACGTAAAAACCGTCATGTCGGAAAACGGCATGGCGATGATGGGCTCCGCCTGCGCAGCCGGCGTGGACCGCGCGCGCATCGCGGCGGAACGCGCAGTAGCAAGCCCCCTGCTGGAAGGCATCAACCTATCCGGCGCGCGCGGCGTGCTGGTGAACATCACCGCCAACATGAGCCTGAAAATGAAGGAAGTGCATGAAGTGATGGAAGCCATCAAGGAATTCACCGCCGACGACGCCACCGTAATTTTCGGCACAGTATTCGACGATCAAGCCGGCGACGAACTGCGCGTGACCATGGTCGCAACCGGCCTGGGCACAAAAGCCGCCGCCCAGCAGCAAAAACCGCGCATGGAAATCGTGCGCACCGGCACCGACAACATCCCCTACGAAGTCAACTACGAAGACCTGGACGAACCGGCCGTAATGCGCCGCGGACGCCGTGGCGAGAGCAAACTGGCAAGCGTAGACCATCTGGAGATACCGGCGTTCCTGCGTAAGCAGGCGGATTGATTGCTTTTATAGGGGCTAGGGACTAGAGGCTAGAGGCTAGGGACTGGTTGGTGTTTGAGTTAACAGCTTACCGTTAACCCAACGTTTTCGCATAGTCCGTAGCCTGGATTAGCGCTTCGTCGCGGACAGCCTGTAGGAGGGGCTTTAGCCCCGATCAACGGTGGCGCGTTCGTGACGTTCGCGGCTCTTGTGCCCTTTGGGGAATCATTTTTAGGATGCCATAGAAAGTGATAGTATTATGCTTTCAAAGTATTTTACGAGTTATGTGCAGGCCATATAAACAGAAGTGACGCTTTATAAAGCGTCATTTAGGATGGCTACATTAACGTTAGCCGCCTTCCATAATTTGCCGAGGAGCATTGTCATGACTTGGGAATCAGCTCTCGACCAGCTCAATCAAACAGAACTTGTTCAAACAGAACTTGTTGAGTTCGGAATCCATCAGATGGACACTAAGGTGGGCTCGCCGAAATGGCGGAGACATAAGGGGAATGTCAATTTCCGGTTCCGAAGCGTTCGCGCCGCGCTCTTTTCTCCAGATAAGGGCGCGCGGGCAGCTTGCTTGGGCTATTCAAGCTACGCAAACTCACGCTACTCCGCAGGTACGCACTCTATAGTCCCCTACGTTGCTGTGTGGTCGCGGGGCGCCGACGACGCATTTCTCATTCGAGCCAGCGCCGGACATCCTGAGATTGTCATTGTCGATGCAGCTAATGTGGCTTCAATTCGCGACTGTCCGCACAACGAACTCCTCGCGCAGCTTGCGGAGCTATTTGCAAGTGGTGCGCAAGCTCATGGAGCGAGGCTTGTCGGTCATGCATCTATCTGCTTGCCATAGCCGGGTAGGGTGGGCACGCTTTTGTGCCCACGCGGTGCGGTCATTGGAACCCCAACCCGGTGGGAAACACTCGCCTCTGACCGCGTGGGCACAAAAAACGTGCCCACTCCCTACCCGGCTACTTTACGTTAGGGGTTCCAATGCTCGTACCTGTTCTCTCTGGAAACATACAAATCGAATCAGTTTGCGATAATTTGCGAGATCACGGACTCATCGTTATCGAAACAAACAGAACTCACGCGAAATCTATTGTAGTAGAGACTATTCGCTCACTTGGAATAAACGAAGAATCAGAAGATGATCCACAATTGATACATCTCTCTACTCAAGTGGAAGACCGTGGCTGGTCGCATTTTTTCATGTACACAAGCGTTTATAATTACGCCCCTGATAAAACACAACAAATTGTAGCAAAAGCAGTTTTAAGCTGGGTTGCAGCGAATTCGCCAGATACCCATTTTGCAAATATTTGATCGTTCCCACGCGGAGCGCTTATCGTTACACAGAAGGAAGTATGGTGCCAGGCCTTACGTTTTGCATTTGAAATCTATTTCGATTACGCCTGTGTAAAACGTAAGGTCTGCCCCCATGCTTTGCTCCCTTTGCGGGCTGTTTGAGCGTAAAATTTCGGCATGGGGGTGGCTATGACACACCAATTTGACGTAGTTGTTGAAAAAGATTCCGCAGGGTGCTTCGTAGCTTCGGTTCCTGCGCTGCCAGGCTGTCACACGCAGGCAAAATCGCTCGATGACCTGATGGAGCGCATCCGCGAAGCCATTGAGCTTTGTCTTGAAGTTCAAGAGGAAATATCCGAGCCGCTTGATTTTGTCGGGGTTCAACGCATTTCAGTTGCAGCATGACGATTGCTCCCAGCCTAACCGGAAAAAAGCTAGGCTCATATTGGGTTTTGAGGACATATTTCGGGTTGTAGCAAAGGCTGTTTTAGCTTTGGTGATAAAGCGCATTCCCGACACCTTGCATTTTGTCTATGCCAAGAAACATCACAACCTACATTATTTTTAATCCGTTCACCCTTCGCCCATTCGGCGAAGC